>ERZ1034847.863-NODE-863-length-10918-cov-7.153641_pt1 | contig 10918 bp, 10 predicted proteins | sample MGYA00520633_ERZ1034847 | MGnify/ENA primary metagenome ERZ1034847 (study PRJEB33766, sample SAMN09781732) | gut metagenome | biome: gut microbiome | host: Homo sapiens | place: Madagascar | study: EMG produced TPA metagenomics assembly of the PRJNA485056 data set... | reverse complement strand
TTTCTATTATTCTACCTTATCTGATAGTAGATTTAAAACTTTGCAACAGAACCCTTTTCCTACTATCTCGGTACCGAATCGTTGAACCATAAATAATACGAAAATGATGACTAATGTAATAATGACAATAATATTTTGATTGTTACCGAATCGATCAAAAAATTGTGGGATACCTCTTAACCCCTCGATTGCTGTCGTGACAGTCACCGCTGGGGTCAATACTCCATCAGCAAGTAGAGCAGCTCCACCGATCATTGCTGGTACGATCAAGTATTTACTCCCTTTCCTGACTAGTGTATATAAAGAAAAAATCCCACCCTCACCGTGGTTATCGGCATTTAACGCAATCACCACATACTTGATTGTGGTAAGTAATGTTAGTGTCCAAAAAATCAATGACACCGAACCAAGGACAAATTCAGGATTGATACCTCGTAGTCCTCCGTTATCTTCTACGATGGCCTTCATTACATATAGTGGACTCGTTCCAATATCTCCGTAAACTACACCCATCGCAACTAATAGACCAGCCATTGAAATTTTTTTAGTGTTGTGTTTTGTTGTCAATTGTCCCCCTCTTTTCTACTTTCGTTCACTATCGTATTTTCTTCACAAATCATTGATCTTTTATTTCATGTGATTTACTTAACTAGAGACCCCTACGAAGTGTCAAATCATTATACAAGATTTCATTTAGTAATGTCGACGGATATAGTCTGCTAAAAATGAATACACACCGAGACAAAAAAGAGCTCCTAGCAATGAAGGGATGAGGTAGAATCCTTTGATCGAGGGACCTAATTCACCAAGAACAAATTCTCCTAACCAACTTCCTAAAAAGCCGATCACTACATTTCCAGTGACACCGCCAGGTACATCCTCATTTAAGATCAATCCAGCGAACAGACCTAAAACGCCACCAACGATCAAAGTCAGAAAAAAATAAAGCATCTCGTTCCCTCCTTAAAAAATACACCTTTATTTTACGTTATTTTGAAAATTAGACCAAAGATTATGAATAGCTTTTATCCAAGTAAACTTTCCAGAGGGATTTTAGCTATAAAAAGAAGGAGTAAGACATTGTCTCACTCCTTCTTTTTCAATGTAGCAAAAACAAGTATTTTTCACTGGCGTAGGCGTTTCACCCTTCAGATTACTCTTTTTGCTATTTTATCGTTTGAACGATTATTTTGTTTCTTTTTCAGAACCATCTTCTGTTAACATCGCTTTTCTAGAAAGATTTACGCGACCTTGTTTGTCAATCTCAGTTACTTTGACAAGGACTTCATCACCCAATTTGACTACATCTTCTACTTTATTGACACGGTCATTTGAAAGTTGAGAGATGTGAACCAATCCGTCTTTTCCTTTGATCAAGTTAACGAAAGCACCAAATTTTTCAATACGAACTACTTTTCCTAGATAAACCTCACCGACTTTTACTTCTTTAGTTAAGTCTTCAATGATCTTGATTGCTTTTTGGATCATTTCTTTATCAGATGAAGCAATACTTACTTTACCATCTTGATCGATATCGATTTTCACACCAGTTTCTTCAATGATACCATTGATTGTGTCGCCACCTTTACCGATCACATCTTTGATCTTCGCAGGGTCGATTTGGATCATTTCGATTTTCGGTGCATATGGGCTTAATTCTTCACGAGGTGCTGCAATCGTTGAAGTCAATTCTTCTAAGATTTCCATACGTGCTTGTTTTGCTTGGGCTAGCGCTTCTTTTAGGATTTGTTCCGTAATTCCTTGGATCTTAATATCCATTTGTAGAGCAGTTATCCCATCTTTAGTTCCAGCCACTTTAAAGTCCATATCTCCCAGATGATCTTCTAATCCTTGGATATCTGTTAAAATCGTATAGTTTTCGCCATCTGAAACAAGTCCCATTGCAATCCCTGCAACTGGTGCTTTGATTGGCACACCGGCATCCATCAATGCTAATGTCCCAGCACAGATACTTGCTTGTGAAGAAGAACCATTCGATTCTAAAACTTCTGCCACTAAACGGATTGTATAAGGGAAATCTTCTTCTGAAGGAATCACTTGTGCTAGCGCACGTTCACCTAAAGCACCATGTCCGATTTCACGACGACCAGGTGATCCCGCACGCCCTGTTGAACCAACAGAAAATTGTGGGAAGTTGTAATGGTGGATGAATCGTTTGCTAACTTCTACTCCCAGTCCATCAATAATTTGGTGTTCACCTAGTGGCGCAAGCGTACAAGCAGATAATGCTTGAGTTTGTCCTCGAGTAAACAAACCTGAACCATGAACCCGTGGCAACAAGCTTACTTCTGAAGCTAGTGGACGGATTTCGTCCAATTTACGCCCATCAGGACGAATCTTGTCGATCGTGATCAATTCACGAACTACATCTTTTTCTAAGTCCTCAGTAATTTGTTTTACTTCTTTTAGTAATTGATCTTCCTCTGCATGTCCGATAAATTTTTCGGCATAAGCTTCACGAATATCGATTTTTACTTGTTCGATATTGTCTTCACGAGCTAGTTTTTCTTCTGTCATAACAGCCGTTTTCATCGTAGCATAAGAAGCATCAAAGATTTCTTTTTTCAAATCTGCATCTACTTGTAACAAAGAAACTTCCATTTTCTCTTTGCCGACAGCTTGGACGATTTCTTCTTGGAAAGCAACTAATTCTTTGATTGCATCAAAACCAAATAGTAATGCTCCAAGCATATCTTCTTCAGAAACTTCTTTCGCACCACTTTCAACCATGTTGATTGCTTGTTTTGTACCTGCAACACTTAGTTCAATATCTGTTTGTTCCGCTTGTTCAACTGTTGGATTCAAGACATATTCGCCATTCACACGGCCGACTTCGACACCAGCAATTGGTCCATCAAATGGAATATCTGAAATTGATAATGCTAAAGAAGAACCTAGCATTGCAGCCATCGCAGGTGAACAATCTGTTTCAACACTCATCACGATGTTGGTTACTTGAACTTCGTTACGGAAGCCATCCGCAAACATTGGGCGGATCGGACGGTCGATCAAGCGAGCCGTTAAAGTTGCTTCTGTACTTGGACGACCTTCACGCTTGATAAATCCTCCAGGAATTTTACCGGCAGCATACATCTTTTCTTCATAGTTGATCGTCAACGGGAAGAAGTCAGTATCTTTTGCTTCTTTTGAAGCAACTGCCGCACTTAAAACTACAGTATCTCCATAGCGAACTAAAACTGCTCCGTTCGCTTGTTTTGCTAATTGACCGACTTCGATTTGTAAGGGACGGCCTCCCCATGTCGTTTTGAATATTTGTTTTTCTGACATAATTACTCCTTTTCTTTCTCGTGAAAGCAAGACGCTACTAAACAAATGAAAACCGCCAAACGTCGCTTATCCAGCTTTCATTTGGTTAGTAGGAGTCTATCATGCTTTTTTCGAGAATGGTTGTATTAGGTATTACAGTAAAAAAAGTGAGATTCATTTGAACCCCACTCTTTTTGTCAAAATTAACGGCGTAGACCTAAGCGTTTGATCAATTCGCGGTAACGTTGTACATCAGTCTTACGTAGGTAAGCTAACAAGTTACGACGGTGACCAACTTTTTTCATTAGGCCACGGTATGAATGATGATCTTTTTTATGCATACGTGCATGTTCATTCAAGTGGTTGATTTCTTCCGTTAATACAGCGATTTGTACTTCTGGAGAACCAGTATCCCCTTCATGGCGTGCATAGTCTTTGATGATTTCATTTTTACGTTCTTTTGAAATTGCCATTTCTTTCACCTCTTTCGATTATTCCCCTGTGACTGAGTAAAACGTTGGTGATTCGCTTAACCAAGTAACAGGCGATATGCCTTACGCATACAGCTATACTTTACCTGAATATACTGGAGAAATCAAGTGAAGAATCATTAAGAAAATTTAGTTTTTAAACAAACTTTCTCCTACTTTTTAAATTTTATGTTAAACTATAATGCGAAAATAGACGTATAACTGTCTAAAAAGAAAGGGGTACATATTCCATGATCACAATGGATAATATCATCCGTGAAGGAAATCCTACTTTGCGGGAAGTAGCGGAAGAAGTTGCTCTCCCATTAAGCAAAGAAAATATCGACCTAGGAAAAGAAATGCTCGAATTCCTGAAAAATAGCCAAGATCCAATCAAAGCGGAAGAATTAAACTTACGTGGAGGGGTTGGTTTAGCTGCTCCTCAACTAGATATTTCTAAACGCATCATTGCTGTACACGTGCCAAGCCCTGATCCAGAAGTAACAGAACCCACGCTAAGTACGGTAATGTATAATCCAAAAATCCTTAGTCACTCAGTTCAAGATGCTTGCCTTGGCGAAGGAGAAGGCTGTTTATCTGTTGACCGAGAAGTACCTGGCTACGTAGTCCGCCACGCTAAGATCACGGTTTCTTATACAGATATGAATGGCGAGAAACATAAAATCCGCTTGAAAAATTATGAGGCAATCGTTGTCCAACACGAAATTGATCATATCAACGGCGTGATGTTCTACGACCATATCAACGAAAAGAATCCATTTGCCCTTAAAGAAGGCGTATTGGTGATTGAATAAAAATGATTGAAAGTTGTATTTCAATCTAAATGACTCGTAAGAAATTGAACTAAAAAGCAGCATCTTCGAAAAAACAAGTAGCGATTTTCGAAGATGCTGCTTTTTAGCGTGGAGAGACCCACTCCTTTTTTATATTACTAAGAATCAGCGAGGCTATACTTTAAACTGATTAAAAAAACGGATTGGGAATGTTCTGCTTTCTTGATTCATTAGTGATCCCTTCCACTCTGTACTCTACCCGTCTTTTCCTTTGGATCTTTTTGTCGAACGGTTCTCATCCACAAACTAGCTAAACGTTCTTTCAACTTTCTCTTCTTACGTGGACTTTCTGGTTCTCTAAATTTTTTAGAAAGGTAGGCGCCATTCTTTACATAAAATAGGAAATTGTGTGTCTTCTCTAGTTCCTCTGTTAGAGAATTTGACTTACATTGTAATTTCTCCATTCGGTCATTTTGTTTCTCCGGGAGTTGGTTTAACATAAACTCCTTTTTCTCTATTCGATCATTTGATTTCTCTAATGCATTGATTCTTGCTTTAAGTTCAGCAATTTCTCGCTCGAGATTCTTCTTTTCCCCCATTGCTTGGTTTATTCGGTTGGTTGTTTTTAACGAACGTTCTATTTCATCGATCATTTCCATCCATTTGTCTAACTGTTTTTCTCCATTCTGTTGCGCATAGCATTGATTCTCTCGCTAAGCACGAAGTTGCTGAGTCAAGATTTTTAATTGATCTTTGCGTTCTCCTATTGGCTCATCTTCTTGCATTAATTGATTTTTAGTAATTTCTGTCTCTAATTCAGAATTTGATACTTTTAATTTATTGATCCCAACTTTAATTTTTTCAATTTGACCTTCTATTTTTTTTAATATATGTACTATTTCTGGAGTATTTTTGCATTTTATATTTTCAATTATTGTTTCTGCTTCAGATCGTAACGCAAGATCTTTCTCGCATCTTTTTCTAGCCATCAAATTAAAGAGCGTGGTATTATTACTCGGCAATTGTTTTATTTTATCCTCAACTGTATTTTTATCATATAGATCAGGTTGTATCAGAACAGCCTGCGACTTGTATATTTCCACCACGAAACTTTTCCACTTCTCTAATTCTTTTTTTGCAGAATATGGGTCCCGCCAGTCATATTCAGAAGAGTTTAATTTGATTTCTTGTAGTTTTGTTTGTATTTTAACTATTCGTTCTGCTAGTGCTCGTAAAAACGCATTTATTTCTGAAACAGGTCGTTGATTTATCTCAGATTGTAGCTTATCTGCTTGTGCTCTAAATTCTAGATCCTCTTGACAAATGGTAAGATTTTTTTTTAAGAGATTCTTTGTACGCTCACTTCTATCGAAAAACGATCCCCAGTGGTCAGCGATCCAACTGATCGTTTGTTCAACGGTGCTTTGTTCGTATAAAAAGGGGAATTCTGCTATGTTTTTTTTCCGCTTTTCCAACATTTCAATACTCTTTAATTCAGATAGTAAACTTTTCTTGCATCTCATCCAAAAACTAATCTGTTGTTCCAGTGCGTTATCTCCAAAATTTTTTGTCTTTAATTCATTGATACGCTGTTCTGCTATATTTGCACATTCAGCAAGCTTTTCTTTCGATAGATAACTAAGCTCTTTCTGTACATAATTTTTCATAGATAAACGTTGAGATTGTTCTTTTATTAGCTTAGATTGAGCATCCTTCCATTTATTTAGGAGACTTTTTACAGTCTGATTTTTATTTAAAGAGCCATTTAACATTGATATTTGTAAGCTAGCTTCCTTTAATTTTACGTTGATTTCATCATCCGAAAAGCAAATCACATTTTCTGACAGTTTATTAACTGCTACTGCTTCTTCGCGCCAAGCTTTTTCCCGTTGCCGTTTATTTAATTCGTTTTCGATCTTTCTCTTCGTATCTTTCCATAAATGACTTTTATTCTCAATTAATTCATTTTCGTTATAATAACTGTAATAATCTATGTAATCTTTCGATAGCTTTAACAGCTTAGCTAATTCAGAAGCAGGGATTGAAGACCGATTTTCAGAAAATTGATTTAAGTCTGCTAAACTTTGTTGCTCAACTTTGCGATGAAGTACTTCAAGCTGTTGTGTTAGTTGAGAAAACTCATTAGTAACAGTTGTAACCATCTTTTGATCTTTTAAATGAGGGAATCGTTCACTTAAGATAGTTAATTTAAATTTTACACTAGTTGTTAATTGCAGAAGTTCAACTGGCGAAACATCTTGACTTAAAAAATGACTATCAATGATTGAAGGTTCTTGCTCAATTTCTGGTCCCAACAAAGTATAGGGTTTCTCCTGTGGGAGGACGTGTAACTGATGGTCGTGATCAAAAGTGAATACTCGTCCGTTTAGTCCTGAATCATTCTGTAGATTGTAAAAACCATCCTCTAGCTCATGAGGAATAAGTAGTTGGGTGTTTTGATTATGCCGGACCAATATTACAGCCACTTCTTCTATCCAAGCATCTAGCCCATCAAAGAAATCGTCACATAAAAGATGTTCAAATTTTGTACTAACTTGCTGAAACTCTTTTCCTAATGTCAGACCATTTTCTTCAAAAGGAACATACAGCGAAAAATTCTTAAGAAAGTCTTGACGAACGTAGGGATTATCTAACACCAAACTATGGTCATATATAAAATTCTCAATCATATTTTTATAATCGTTTATATTTTCCGCTTCTTTTAAATTCAAGCTGGATTCTGGATCATAGAAAAGTGTGGTTTTACCATTAGAAAGAATATTTTCAAGTGACGTTTTTTCTTCCCACGGCAAATTAAGTGAACATTCTCCTTGACGATTGAACACACTCATTCGTTCTTTTAACTCTTCTCGTGCAAGATATAACTGATGTACGGGCATTTCATCGTTAGGAGTATACGCTTTTATTTTAGGATCATAATAACAAAGTAGTTGGACATCAGGAGTTCGTTTAACTACTTCTAAAGCTATTTTCCCCATTTTATCCGTTATTGCTTTTTCTAAACTATCTTTAGACAAATTATGAACGCTGAGACTTCCCTGATCCCACATACTATTGAAAGAAAAATCTTCAGAATTTCGTGTCACCTCTTGAATGGCGTTCCACAAACGGTTTTCTTTTGCAGCTGGAGGTAAATGATCCAAAAAATTCCTGAAAAATTGTTGTCTACGGGTATGATCCATTAGTTTGTCTTGATTGGCAAATAGCACCTCTGCTAAATCCTTCGAATAATCATTTGTGGATTCCACCACCTCAAAGTCACCTTTAATCACTGTTTTTTCAGACTGATAAATCCATCCTATCATGCGCTTCAACTCCTATATTTTATTTATGTCACGAATGCTTCTGTAAGAAGTAGTATCAAAAAATAAATTCAGCTACAAAACTTCCTATTGTCCCATTTTACTTAGAAAATGAAACTAGTTTCTTCCTTCTTTTTCAAAAAAATAAAATAACTGGTACGATTCATAAATGGACAAATCATACCAGTTATTTATTATTTAATGTTCTTAAATATTCATCCCAGACTACTCTGCTCTTCATTAGCCTTCGTAGAGAATTCCTGCTTTTATCAACTGTTGCTTAATCGTTCTCAACACATTAGTATCTGGATAACGGATGGTATGCAGATGAATCCCATCGGTCAGCTCAGATAACAACGTAGCATTACTTTTTTTATAGCGTTTCATAAACAATTCAATTTCTTGAGTTGTTTGGATATGAAGCATGCCTGTCAACTCACCATATAAGGGATGTTCTACAATGACATCTAAAACTTCGCCACCAGCTTCAACGATCAAGCGCAACTCTTCTTCTGTTTGCTCACGACCATGTTGGACAGCAATCTTGCTCACTAAGCCGTTCTGTGTTTCATTGGTTTCAAGAACGTAACCTCTTGCCGTTGCAATAATAGCCGCGCCTGATGCTCTTAACAATGCAATGTCTCCGACGATAATTTGACGGCTCACTTGAAACCGTGAAGCGAATTTGCTGGCACTGACCGGTTTTTCTTCATTTGCCAGGGTATGCAGGATTTCTTTACGCCGTGCTTCTCCATCAATCATCCACTTTCTCCCCATTTAATTCATTTTGATAGTCACGAGAATGTTTCATCAGATCGATATATGTCGCTGTGATCGTTTCTTTATATTTCGTATTTTCTAACCGACTAGCGATTTTTTCTAATACTTCTTGCTCCCTTTTTTCGTCATAGACTGCTTTTTTCGATGCTTGTTTGGTTTCGCCAATTTTCGTTACCGTGTCCATACGTTTTTCTAGTAATTTGACGATTTGTTGATCAATCTGATCGATTGTTTGACGTAAGTCTTCAAGTTTTTCTGGTTGTTGATCTTCTAATATTTTTTTGATTACTCGAGCAGGATTACCTGCAATCACTACATTATCAGGAAAAGATTTAGTTACAACAGAACCCGCTCCAACTACGACATTGTTTCCTAACGTAACACCTGGCGTAATGATCACACCACCACCAAGCCAGACATTATGACCAATTTTGATTGGTTTCGCATATTCTAAGCCACTATTTCTTTTCACTGGATGAAGTGGATGAGTGGCTGTATAAAGTTGAACATTTGGCGCAAACATGCAATTGTCGCCGATTTCGATCGTACTTACATCTAAAAATGTACAGTTGTAGTTCGCATAGAAGTTTTCACCTACACGAATATTGTAACCATAATCAAAATTGATCGTTGGCTCCATGTAGATTTTTTCTCCCGTTTTTCCAAAGGTTTCTTTTAGTAATTGAGAACGTAGCTCTGCTGTTTCTGCTTGGTTGATGATCGTACTTTGGCTTCTTGCGTATTGACGATCCGCTACTAATTCCGGATCATTAGCAAAATATAATTCGCCAGCAATCATTTTTTCTTTTTCTGTTCTAATGGTCATAATTTGCTCCTTTTGATAATTTTTCAAATACTATAGCACCGTCCGTTTGCAGAAAATCATATTCTTGGTCTAACTGGATTGGCTCTTGGTTGATTACTAAGATTTGAGACTTCGTATTACGAAATTGGATTAAGTCACAAAACGGGTGTACTTGAAAACTCGTTCCGACGATGACGATCAACTCTGCTTATTGAACAGCCGATGTTGCTCGCTCTATGACTTCATCATTAGATCCTTCCCCATACAACACGATATCTGGTCGAATTTGTCCCCCACATGTTGCATGTTGATCTGTTTGTAAATAGGTTTCCCAAGAAACGGTGTTCCCACATTTCCTACAATAGCAATGATAAAGATTTCCGTGAAAATTCACAAGTTTTGGACTTCCCGCTTTTTCATGTAATCCATCGATATTTTGGGAAACTACCCAAACTTGCTTTTTTGAGGCTAACTTTGCCATTTCTAAGTGAATAATATTTGGTCTTGCTGTTGGATGATAGATTTTTTTCACAAATGAATAAAATTTTTGTGGCTCATTGTTCATTGCTTCATGACTTAGAAGGTATTCGGGTTGTTCCAATCCATGATAGATTCCTTTTAACGATCGATAGTCGGGAATACCAGAAGGCGTTGATACCCCAGCGCCAGTTAGGAAAGTGATTTTTGAACTAGTGGCTATTGTTGCTACCGCTTCTTCAACGGTTACTTTTTTCATTTCCTTTCACCTCTCTCTTATTATACATCTATCTTTCGTTTATTGATTGATCGTACTTTTTATTCAAACGATTTCATTTTTTGAGAAACATCTCACAATATAGACTGACAAACCAATGAAAACGTGCTACAATACTGCTAGATTCTTCGGTATGATCATCACTATTGCTATCTAATAGTACGATAAACCAAGCATATAGAACAAAAGTGAGGTGAGTTGGTATGGTACCATCCATTATTTACTGGGGCGTGATTTTAGCTTGTATCGCCTGGTTAGCATTAAGTATTTATTTTTCAATTTTTTACCTTGCTCGTAAAGAAAATGGAAATCTTTGGGCATTTGCATTTTTCAATGTACTTGCTGCGATCGTTTTAGCGATTACCTTAGTTATTTTCCGAACATGGGGTTGGGGAATCACTCAATATTCAAGTCTGATTTATCTAATATTGGCTATTTATGGCGTAACGATTATTCTTCAAGCAATCTTAGGTCGTGAAAAAAAAGTAGTTAGTAAAACAGCATAATAAACAGAAAGCCAGGATCGAAAATGATTGATCGGGTCAGCTATTGCTAAGCAGCTCATCTTTTCGACTGCTTTACTTTATATTTATATAATGAGTAGGAGAGAGTGGGACAATAGTCAGAAAAAAATCTGATTATTGCCCCATTTTTTTTTTGATTTTAAGGTACACAAAAAGCACACAACCTTGTATGATTAAAGT
>ERZ1034847.857-NODE-857-length-10978-cov-3.742653_pt1 | contig 10978 bp, 11 predicted proteins | sample MGYA00520633_ERZ1034847 | MGnify/ENA primary metagenome ERZ1034847 (study PRJEB33766, sample SAMN09781732) | gut metagenome | biome: gut microbiome | host: Homo sapiens | place: Madagascar | study: EMG produced TPA metagenomics assembly of the PRJNA485056 data set... | reverse complement strand
GTTTTATTTACTGCCAGGGCCGCTTAGGCACTGGAAAAATTAACGAACTATTGTAATAATAGTTTGGACTATGCAGCAAGAAATATAACTAATAAAACAAAAAATGCGATAGATAAGGCTTATGGCAATTTGAAGGCTGATATTTTCGGGTTAATAGATAATAAGCCTGATGATATTAACAGTCGGGCGACTTCTTTTCAACAGCTTAGACTTCGAGAATTGAAAAATAATATAAAAACGATAGTGCATTCAGAACTTTCAAAAGTTAATGATACTGCAAATCGGAAAATAAAGAATTTGGATGGAGTAAATATACGGCCAATAAGTTTTGGTAATTCAATCAATTTGGACAATGAAATCGATTTTACGGGTGCGTTAGGGGAATTGGATATAGATTTTGTGGATGTTTTAAATTGGACTAAAAAAACTGCAGGAACTGCTGCGGCAGGGGCTGCTTTAGGAAGTTTTTTTGGATCTTTAGGACCAGTTGTTGGTGCTGGGATTGGTGCTGTAGTTGGCGGCGTAGTTAATGCTTGTTCAGGTGATGGTGGAAAAGCTGATGCAAAGAAAAGTGTTTCTGATGCGATAGGGGAAGCAAAGCAACGGGCAAAGCGAAATATGACAACAACGTTAAAGCCAACGCTTAATGAAATTGATGGTCAAAAACAAAAACTTCGCAATTCGATAAAGGTTGAATTGGCTAATGTCGATAGCCTACAAGAGACTCTCGATAGTTTTGGTGAAGAAATAAATGATTATGTAAACGTAATAAAGCATAAACACTATGGAAGAATTTAATATAACAAGCAAAAAGTTACAGAAACTTACTTTGTTGAAGGCTCTTTTGCAAAAGGGGGTAGAGTATATTCCTGAATTGCAATCTTATCTAGGAAAAATAGACAGTATTATGAGTACTATCGCAGATGGTGAGATTAGTGTAGTCCTGTTAGGTAGTTTCTCTGATGGTAAAACCAGTGCTATTGCTGGTATGTTGGGGCGTTTGGAAGATAATATGAAGATCGATAATGACGAATCTTCAGATGAGCTTACCGTTTATCGACCTAAGGATTTGAAAAAGGGATTCAAGATTATTGATACTCCAGGATTGTTCGGAACAAAGGAACGAGAAATAGATGGAAAGAATGTTAGATTCTCGCAGATAACTGAACGCTATATATCAGAGGCACACATTATAATATATGTATGTGATGCGGTTGTACCATTGAAAGATAGTCACGTGGAGATAATCCGACGCGTTATGAGAGATTATCATAAGTTGGATAATACTATATTTGTTATCAACAAGATGGATGAGGCAGGATATGACTTGATGGATGAGTACGATTTCTCTAATGGTTGTAAAATTAAGAAAGATAATCTTGTCTCTCGTTTACGCAGTACAATCAACTTGTCTCCAGATGAAGAGAAAAGACTGCATATTGTCTGTATTGCAGCAGATCCAAAGGGAAAAGGGTTACAGCATTGGTTCTCGAAGATTGACAGTTACTATGAGCGTTCTCATATTAGGGATTTAAGAAATTGTGTAAATGCTGTAGTGAATAATGTTGAGGTGGATAAGTTGTCATCATCAACTTATGAAACTTCAGTGACTGATGTTGTTGATGGACTTTATAAAGCTATCTCTTGTACGGAAAAGCCAGTCTCTAAAGCTATTGTAAAGATGGAGAGAGATTGTGAGGAAATAGAGGAAGATGGCAAGCATTTGAAGTCGGAATTGACGTTGTCACGTAATGAACTTCGCAATGCTATCAATGAAGTTAAAAATGATGCTCTTAGAGAAATAAACGGTGCTTCTTTAGAAACAATTGATGATGTGATTTCCTGTCAGCTTGGTGTGCAGGATGGTAAGGCTACTTTTTATGTTTTCCAAGACAAACTTAGTGCTTTGATAGAGCAGTGTTGTGAAACTAACGCCAATAATGTAAATTTGGCAGCAGTCAAGGTACAAAATAGTTATTCTATGCAGGATGCTATGTTGAATGATGCTGTAAAGTTTGGCATTAAACAATTGAATAACTTAAATGTCTCTGGTGAACAAATTAAGGCCATAAGAGATGTTATAGCCAAAGGTTATAAATTTAAGCCTTGGGGGGCTGTCAATCTTGGAAAGAACATAACGAAATGGGCAGGCTGGATAGGTTCTGCACTGGGTGTCGGTTTTGAATTATATGGTTGGTACAAGCGGCATAGGGACGAAAAGAAGTTGTCGAAACTCAAAGAGTCTTTGACTAATGCTGTTAACAATTGCATCGCAACTGTCTTTAAGACATTTGAATCTGACGATGAATATTACAAGAATTATGCTCCTTCTTATGTTCTGCTTTGTCAAAAAATAAAAGAACGAAATGATGAAATTCTGGCCCTTAAGCAGAAGGTTTCGGATTTGGAGAAATACAAAAACGAGATAGAGGAATGGCGAAACTCTGCCGAGTCTGTTGATTTCGAGAAAGTATAACTATTAAAATATTTGAAATTATGAGTGACGAAAAGATTAAAACAAAGAAAAAGGAGAAGAGCCTTTTGAAGGAGTTAGGCACCGCAGCTCTGGCAGTGGCATTCTTAGTGTTTAGATTAAAAGGAAATAACAAAACACCGAATCCTAAAAACTGAGTGTATGTTGATTGTTTGGTGAATTATCAATTATTATAGTGATAATAAATGGATAGTGTAGTTAAAATCGATTGACTATGAACGATATTCAGAGAAACAACAACGGCGGTCTGCTGGAAAAAGGAATTGATATAATGAAGGATCCTAAATCTAGCACGGCTGCAAAGGCAGGTGCTGTTGGGATCGTGGCCATAGGTGCGATTGCATTGGTGGCAAAAACCACATTGGATGTTATGGGAAAACATTGAGTTGATTATCTCATTAATAGATCTCTATGCCACAATTAGTAACCTACGGGAGCGACCTTCTGCGGATAAACACGCAGAAGAACAGTATTGAATATTCATCGAACGGTGGCAGGACTTGGCTGAACAGGTTCTGTATGAGTTCGGTGGGGACGTTCCGGGATCTGCTGGTGATGGGAACGGAAATATTCGCAGCCACATCGAAGGGACTTTATTGGTCACGGAACGGTGGGGCGACTTGGACCACGCGGTACAACAATTCCGGAGTGGGGGAGTTCCTCACGCTGGCGACGGATGGAACAGCACTGCTGGCGACTACCACAAAGGGACTATATGCCTCGCGGAACCAAGGGATGTCTTGGGAACGCAGGAGGTAGGAATATTCAATTGGAAGGAGTGCTATGCAGGAAGTGTCCGTGAGGCAAAACCTATTCGGACACTTCCTTTTTTCTTAGTGTTTGGCAAGCGCTTCCACTGCTGCCTTGTCAAGGCCAGTACACTTGACAATAAATTCTATAGGGGTGTTAGCTCCTATCATACGCAAAGCTATGGCTTCCCTTTCGGCTACCTTACCTTGCTCCAGCCCTTGTTCTCGCCCTTGCTTGATCCCTTGCTTGATCCCTTCCTCGCGCCCGAACTCCCTGGCGTAGGCTATCTGATTGTAAGTGTCCCTTTCGTTGATCATATTGCTGACATATTGTTGTTTCTCATCCTTTGTAAGGGATATGACCTCCGCCGCCTCGAAGAACCTTCGGAATATCCTGTCGACCAACGCCGCCGGACGCTCCAGCAGGCGGTGCAAGTTCTTCATCACGTAGAACCACTTGTCCAGGTTCGTCTTGAGCTCGTCAGGTCCCTTGTCGAACCGCCCGATCTCGATGAACACGAACCGCAGCTTGTCCGTCATCAGATCTCCGTTCTCGTCGTCTCTGACTGAATATCTCCGGATCAGCCCTCCGCCTCTTTCTGGGCCGAAAGCGAAATTCTGCAACCCGACGAAATACACACCCTTGATGTTGTAGTTCCACTTCCTGCCCTTGACACCCTGCGAGTGCAGAGCCATTCCGGAATAGTACAGTGCCCTTTCCCTGAAATGCTTCTGGTAGGCCAGTTGTACCTCGACGATGAACTTCTCCCCACTTTCATCCTTGCACATCACGTCGAACCTTGCGTTCCTGTCCCCGGCGGCCATCCCGAGCTGCTCGGTCGGCATATATGTGATGTCCTTTATCCTCTTGTCCGGGAAGATCGTCATCAGGAACGCCACAAGGAACTCCTTGTTCATCTCCGTCCCGAAAAGCCTCTTGAAACCCCAGTCGTTCAGCGGGTCGATGTACCGTGGCAGAGCGTCTTCGCTCACTTCGTCTCCGAACCCAGCCGCCTCGTCTTCCAAAAGTGCGCGGCCCCAGCCGTAGGCACTCTGGTCGTCATATCCATTAACAGCCATAAAGATAATAGTTTTAGTTGGTTAAACAAATCGCTGACTTCCGTTTTTTGACTTTTTGCCGGAAAACCATTTCTTGGCCAGCAAAGATTCTACGCGAAAATCGGCATCAAGGTACAATCATTTCTATAACATTTGGGGGTATGAATATGTTTTTTATGAATATTATATGTTTTTTATCGAACCCAAATCCTTGGCACCGCAGCATTTCCCCAAATAATCTTGCCTGAGGTGTTTTGTCTATGGAAACTGCCATTATAGGAGTAAATGGACCGAATATGGACCAAGAAAATCAAATATGATTGAATACCTTTGCATCACCAGAATATAATACTAAACATTTTTTTGATATGACGCAAGAAGAACAGTACCTACTTACATTTGTGCCGCAGATAACAGCTGACACAGACCCTCTTCAGGAAGAAATTGACTCAAGGTTGAAGGACTATGAGGACAAATGGGGACAACTTGAGGCTGTGATAAAGGTTGATGATGAACTGCAAGAGGTTCCCAAACCTGATGAATCCAAAAAACCTGGTTGCGGAGTCCCTGTTGTAGTGGCGATTGTGCTTTTTGTTTTACTTCTTATCTTCGGTGTGCCATTCTTGGCTTCATTGATTTTGGGAGCCGCAGGGGCGGCCGTCCTTTATGGCATACTGTCATACGACTATAAATCGAAAGTTGATGACTATAATAACTACGTAAAAACGAGAGAGCAATACCGTGAGCGTATGCAAGAGCTTGACGAGGAGACTTCTAAATTATGGAATTATCTTTCTCCTAAACTTGATATCCGTTTTGAGACGCTCCGCGTTGCCTTGAACAAGAACCTCGGAATTCCTTACCCAAAGTCGGCCATCACGTTGGACAACTATTCCAAGGTCAAGAAATGCTATCTTGCCCTTATGGAGAAGAGCGAGGAAGTGAATAGCATCCCTGGCGAAAAAGAACAAATGGAGGCCAACAGGGCGTTTATTGATGAGAAACTAACATTTCTGTACGCTCACTCACTGCGCGCTACCGTGTCCGATGATGTCTATGGAGAGTTCAAGCAGCAGCTTTTGAACGCTGGGGCCGGAAAGATGCTGATGCGTCAAGAAATCAAAGGCCGCTACAGTCAAGGAGTCAGTGAAATTATGCACCTTCCTAAGTACAAGGATATGCTTGAAGACGATCACCTGACTCCTATCATCAATAAATTCGAGGCGGTCTCCAGGCGAAACACAAGAGGATTTCTTTTTGACAGTACTGACAAAAAGGAAGCGCAGACAAGGGATATGGCGGAACTTTTCAACGCCGCCAAGTATGAATACGACGAGTTGATGGATATAAGCAAGAAGGTGTCTTATGCCCTGAATTATGCCCGTGGTTGCGCCTTCCGCAACATTTATCTTGCTACCGAATTGATTAACTACATCGTAGGTTCTAACCGTGGCGGTGGATTGACGACGGCTCAAGACGGGATAGCTTTTTCATCTGTGAACACAACCGATGTCAGTTTGGATTCTTTTGAACTGAATGGCAGCTCGATTGAAAGTGCGGTGAACACTGTCGCATTCCTCAGTGACGCGGTGATGGATAATGCCGCGTTGTCACAATACGTTGATGAGAATCCTAAGGTCGCGGCGGGAGTTGCGATAGTGGCAGCTGCCGGAGCGGGTGTCGTCCAATATCTTGAGAATCTTGACAAAAATGCGGAAGCCCAGAAGCAATTGACTGATAACATTCAAGCAATCGCTGACGGTTACACCGAAGGCAAGGCAAATATGCTTAGGGCGATAGAAATCATTGGCGGCATTGTCAAATGCAATGATGGCTTTATGGCTGTTTACGAGCCACTTAGGAAGAAAGTGTTTGAGGATGGTGACACCAACCTGACAAAGATGGAGATTATGCAGCTTGCCGCAGCCGCGAATGAATATTCAAAGACAGCCAAAGCCAAAATCAAAGAATAATGAATATGAATACGGAGTACGAAGATGATATGTACCAGGATGTGGAAGACGCGGATAACCCGATATATGACTATGATGACCAGTCAATAGAGACAGAGTCCTCACAACCTGCGGAGGGGCGTTCAAACTTTATGCAGGATATGGCTTTGGTTCAAAAACAGGCCAACACCAGTTTGTCCTTGGCTAAAAATATAGGAGGATTATATTCCGATTGTATCAAATTACGTGAACATCGTAAGGAGGTCGAGGCTCTGACGCAGGTGAAACTTGCCGGAATCGTGGCGAAGTACAAGACTGCTGAAAAGTTTATAACGTCTTCATTCTCTGAGAGAAATGGCGCATTACAGAATTATTATGCAGTTCTGGATGATGCGGTCAGAAAAGGAGACAGAGATCTGATAATCTCAGCGATGGCGAACATCAGTGGTATTGTCACAACATCTCCACTCAAAGATTTGGAGAAACTGTGCGAATCTTTCGATGATTCTCTGGACAATCTGCTTGATTTTGATTAGTAGTTTCTGGGTTTGTTTTATTAATATAGACGATGAGTAATACAATAAAGTGTCCCTATTGCGGAGAGGAGATCCCCGCATCATCAACCAATTGCCCTTATTGTGGAGAACGGTTGGATCAGAAGCGAAGTGAGGAACAAGTTCCGGTGACCCCGTCCCCTGCATATCAGGCACCCGAGTCACCTAAGCAGGATCTCCATTCTCATATTCCTGAAAGCGATTCGAAGCAAGGTATATCACCCAAAAACGGCTCTGAGAAACCGGGAACTTTTAAGGTTGGGAAACTCGCTGCTATAATTGTAGCGGCATCAGTGGTTATAGGGGTCACATTCGGACTTGCTATGGGAATAAGTAACAGAATGGGATCAGCGCATAAGGATAGCATTTCATCAAAGGCACAATCGCCGACACAGCCTCCAGTGAGAGCGAAAGCACCTGCTCCATCAACCACTCCTGTCTCCTCGTCAGCGACATTTTACTGTAGCAACACAAAGGAGGAAGTGACATTTGATTATGGATATGAACCTTACTCCTATGGCGACTATGTCATTCTCTCAGGAGACAATGGTGCGCTTGGAGGGTACTCCGGGTACAATGTTGTGTCTTATGAGAAATCATTCGGCACTTATAACTATGTGTGCTTTGGAGCGGACGTGATTGTATATCCTCCATTGGTCATCAGCCTTGGCCGCAAACTAGAGAAGGAAGGAGATTGTGAGGCTGACAATGAATATTCATATTTCTATGAATATTATAGTGGAACCGCCAACAAACGATTGAACTCCAAAATATATTCAGGTACTCTTGGAAAGTACGGGATAACAATGGAACTTGCGTTTGATTCCGCTACTCCGAAAGCGGTTGGCACTTACTATTACAACCGAAATGGAGGACGTAATAGAATGATTGTCTTCGGAGATGTGTCGGGAGACGGTGGTTTGGTCCTGAAGGCATACGATACTAAGTTTTATGACAAGCCAAGCGAGACAATGGTCTTGAATGCTGTTGGCTCCGGCTATTCGGGATATTGGGAGCGGCCGAACAAAAACAGGCTTGAAGTCACCCTTTCAAGGTGATTGGTTAATACGGAAAGATGTCGCTTGAACCTCGGCAAAGTGTGTGTGTCTTGCGGGATCAAGGTAAGTCTTTAGAACGCAGGAGGTAGGAATATTCAAGTTGGGCGATAGTCAAGTTTGAAGTGTCCGAATAGGCTCAACCTCCCTGGCATTGTCACCTTTTCAAAGGACGTATTTATTGCCATTTTGCAAAACGGTGGCATACGATTATGCTTCCACGCCATTGTGAGGTACGGTCGTATGCCACCTACGGATACAGAAACCATAGGCGGCATATCCACCGGCCTCTCGCTCTACTCAGGGAGGGTTTGTGTGCCGACATATTCACAAAATGCGTGTGCCGCCAACTCGTGGATATTTGGCGACTGCTTCATTCGATGTCAGTCAACTGCTATATGGCTCCTATGTTTTTCAAAAATAGCAACCTTGTTGGCTTATTCCCAAGCTTGCTTGCTATGGACCAATAATGAACCAATATTTAATCGCCAAATTGATTATGTTTGTAATCGGATACTAATATTAATGAATATGCTGTCGTCAATGGAGAAGATGGCCATTCGGTTGAGAACCGGGTGGTCTGACAGGATTCTGTCGAACATCGATTCGATGGAAGAGGCTGCGATTTATACGAAGGCTGGCTTAAGGGAGGCCGTTGTTGGAGGGAGACCGGCACTCATAAGGTCTGACATAGATTGGGCGGCATTCAATTGCCGTAAGGAATGGCTGAAAAGCAAGCTGGCGGATTGGAACAAGTGGAAGGACTATAATAATGCGGATTTGATCGGTGAAGGGTACCCGCCGCGAGATTCCAATGGAGACCCTTATGAACTGCATCACATAGGCCAAAGGCAGGATTCTCCTTTTGCGGAACTCACTTGGGCAGAGCATATGGGGGATGGCAATAACACGATTCTGCACAAGGCGGGCAAGGAGTCGGAGATCGATCGTGGTGAGTTCGATGGTGAGAAGTCTGCTTATTGGCAGGCACGTTTCAGGATGTTTTCAAAGTCGGAATTAGAAAGTATATATTCAAAGTAACCCGTCGGGTGACGAAACGAGGCGATAATGTCGCCTGAGAGTGCTGGCTGCACCGTCGGGTAACGAAACGAGACGATAATGTCGCCGGAGAGTGCTGGCTGCACCGTCGGGTAACGAAACGAGACGATAATGTCGCCTGAGAGTGCTGGCTGCACCGTCGAGTGACGAAACGAGGCGATAATGTCGCCTGAGAGTGCTGGCTGCACCGTCGGGTAACGAAACGAGACGATAATGTCGCCGGAGAGTGCTGGCTGCACCGTCGGGTAACGAAACGAGACGATAATGTCGCCTGAGAGTGCTGGCTGCACCGTCGAGTGACGAAACGGACCGGGATCGTTGCCTGGGAAGGAGCGGAATGTCGTGGGCAAACTCAAACTACTTTACTGGTCAAACAGTTCGGTGGCCTGTCGGAAGAGTTCGTCGATGGCTTCTTTGTCGCTTTGTGGTTTTGTCTGGCGGGTTGAAGGTTCTTTCTTTTCGGGTTTGCTTTCATCCTTCCGTACGATCTTCTTGGCGGGATCCAATGATATCACTGTGGCGTTGGCGGCCTTTGCGGATTCCGGCCGATTCCGGGAGTTGTCATTGTCCGAAGTCGAGTCGGTGTCGGTCGAGCCAATGCCCACCATCTGACCAGAGTCCACAGTCTGAACCGCTGATGCCGAGTCTGTGTCGGCGACCCTGCTTGAGGAATCCGCCACACTGGAAGCCACATTAGTCCTCGGATGGATTCCCGGACGTATGGAAAGCGCGGCCACAATTATGATCGCAGAGGCAATGGCGAGCCACAGCGGCAGTCGGGATCTATGATTGATGGCCTGTTTGACCTCAAGCGCGCTCTGGAAGCGCTTAGACGGATCCCTCTGGCAGCATTTACGGGCAACCTTGGCGTATGCCGGGCTCAGATGGGCGATCACACATCCTAATGAGAATATGTCCGTGCGGTAATCAATGCTTCCGCCTGCGATCAGCTCCGGCGAAGCATAGACCTGCGTTCCGGCGGAACCTTTCAGGACGGAATGCTGATCGGAGTCTGACAGCCCGAAGTCGATAAGCTTGACGTTCTTGCCATTGTAGGTCAGCATTATGTTTGACGGCTTCAGGTCCCGGTGGATCACCTGCTTTGAGTGCATATATGCCAGAGCATCACAAGTATCGTTTATAATCTTGGCGGTCAGAGCTTTACCTAAATCTCCTCGTGTCAGGAGGCTGTCCAGCGACAGGCCGTCCACCCACTCCATCTCAATGCAGTTGCCGAGCGGCGGAATATTCACAAAACCATAGTACTCGCAGATGTTCGGATGGCTCAATGAATATCCTATCTCGAACTCCTTCCTCAGCAGGCGCTCATAGACGGTGTCACCTGCATATTCACTTTTCAGGGCCTTGTAGATGCGGAAGCGTCCATCCTTGTCGGCACGCCAGATCTCGCAGTAACTTTCAGGGTTGCTGCGGATCAGCTCAAAGATGCCCTGTCTCGGGCTTTGAGCCTCGGTCGGTGTCTCGAAAAATCCGGATGCCTCGTCCATAATTCGTTTGAATATTCAAAGATAACTATTTTTGAATTAGGAATATGCAGACTGTCATAAAATATAGCGACAATGCGGCAGGTTATATTTTGAAAATGCTTAAATTTGTATGTTAGGTTTGTCAATGAGATCTGTTCTTGGACATATTCTTTTGTGTTTGACCTTGACGTTTTGTCTCGGAGTCAAGGCTTTCGCCATACCGCAGGGAGATAACTACGACAAGGCGCTTGACAAGTACGCCTACATCTGTGACCGCTGCGTGGAGATGCGTGCCAAGGTCGAGTCCGGGCAGAGTATTCAGATGGAGTCGTTGGGATCGCTGCTCGCTGAACTCTCGTCGCTCAGGAAGACGTTGTCCAACGCATCGGGAAAGATGTCGGCGGCACAGGCGGCCCGTTTTGAGGCGATCAAGGCGAAGTATATGCAGGGAATGAGGGCTTTCGGGAAGAGGCCGGCCAGACCGTCGTTAGGTTCAATTCAGAGGATAAACCCGGTCACTGAGCCTGTCGAAGTGACTCTGATTGAAATGCCTGAACGGTCGCTTCGAC
>ERZ1034847.851-NODE-851-length-11074-cov-5.042926_pt1 | contig 11074 bp, 8 predicted proteins | sample MGYA00520633_ERZ1034847 | MGnify/ENA primary metagenome ERZ1034847 (study PRJEB33766, sample SAMN09781732) | gut metagenome | biome: gut microbiome | host: Homo sapiens | place: Madagascar | study: EMG produced TPA metagenomics assembly of the PRJNA485056 data set... | reverse complement strand
ATCATGAAAATTCAATTGGACAAAGTCTTTATCTCTTTCATAAGTACGGTCATAGCGTATCTTCCCGCCCAATTTATTTTCCAATTTTCCGCGCTGAAAAGTATAATCATACTTATTTTTTGATTCATTGTGATTATACAGTAAGTCTATTTTGTCACTGACAGCGTATGAGGCAAGCAAATCATGCTTTTCATACCCTTTGAAACGGTGGCGCATTTCTGTCGTCCCTGACCGAAAAGACCCCGGCCAGCTTGAAGAAATAAGACCGGTATCCCCCCACTTGCCATAATTATAGGCAATGGAGAAATTCCCGAGCCCTGCTGATACTTTATAATTTTGCTGTCCATAATTGCCGAGCCCCACCGCAACAGAATTATTCAGTTTCTTTTTCGTAATGATATTAATAACGCCACCGGTCGCCTGAGATCCGTACAGAACTGCTCCACCGCCGCGAACTACTTCTACTTTCTTGATACTGTCCACCGGAATATCTTCTAAATTATACTTCCCGCGCCAATTTATCGGAGTACCGTTTACAAGAACAAGTGTGCCATCTTCCACACCGCGCATAACGAGTTTACTTGTCATAGAACTGATTGCCGAACCATTCGGCCCCATTCCGACATAACTCACGCTATCTAAGAAACCGAGCGCCTGTTGAAGATTATCCTGCCCTGTCATCTGCAACGCTTCTTCGGAAATCACCTGCGTACTGGATGCAACACTCACATCTTTCTTTTCATAGCGGGACGCAGTAACCGTCACCGGCGCCAGTTCATACACATCTGCTCCCGCAACTCCATTCCAGCCCGCCAGTGCCAGCAGTACTGCCCCTGCCAGCAATTGACTTTTCTTCATCATCATTCCTCCTCTGATAATATTATTTACGTACTGCCAAATGATTTGCCGCACCCCATCCTTTCGCGTCAACTAATACATATAAAAACAATGTATCTATCACCAGCAGAAGAAAGCTGTCCGATGTTTCGCCTATCCTGCATGATGAAAAGCAATAAAAAAGCAATGAGCGTACCATAAAGGGAATTTCTTTATGAAATTCTCATCACCCCTGTGAGTAATATAAATGCTTCGCTTATTATTATTTTATGCAAGCCACTTATATTATTTACTTTACATAATCATATGTCAATCATAAAAAATGTTTTCTTCATAATAGACTTATTCCTCAAAAAGAAAAAGCCATGCATATGCACAGCTTTCTCAATTCTCACATCAGAATTTATATTCCACTCCTGCCAGGAAGTTGCGTCCCAGGTTATAGAATGTGGATGAAGATGAAGAAATAATATCATGACGGTTGAAAAGATTATCAATATTCAGGAAGAAACGAGCATTATCATTCGCCTGATAAGAAAAGTTCAGATCAGTGAAAAACTGGCTCTTGAAAGATCTATAAGGCGTATAATCACGGATACGTTTTCCCAGATAAGCGAACTCAAAAGCGCTTGTCAGCTTGCCGGTCCTGTAAACGATACCGCCGTTCCACTGCACCTTGCCGTAATAATCATGCCAGTCCCCCGTTGTACCGCCGGCCTTTCTTTCCTGCTTCTCCGGATGTCCGAAAGTCAGGCCCGTGTGATAGGACAGATTTTCATTTTCATTTCTCGTCCATTCCAGTTCAACGCCGGTATTTCTTACATCCTCATTGGCATATTTGATTTCATCCACTACACCTGCGCCGACTTTTGCTTCCAGGCTGTCCTTGATTTTGTAGTGGAATGCGGCCAGACGCCAGGATGACTTGCCTATATTTTTCTTTGCGCCGATTTCATAGTGGGTTCCTGTCTGCGGACGAAGTCCCGGAGAGGCGATGACATTGCCGCCGCCATAAAGCTGCTTAAACGTCGGCATCATGAAAGACTTTCCCGCCTTGGCATAAATCATGGTATTCTTACTCAGATCATGCATGAGAACCAGTTCGGGCGTAAACTTGTCATACTTGTTTCCTGCATCATCTTTCGCAACCCAGGTCTGACGAAGATTCAGGTTTGCCCTTGTCGCCTTGGTGAAATCGTATTCCAGCTGTCCATAAAGGGAATACATATTCCGCGCATAGTGATAAGTATTTCCATCGATAACTTCTGCCATGTCCCTGCGGAAATCGCCGCCGATGAGAATGGATCCCTTATCAAAATGCCAGCGATTGGATAAGTTGAACCCGATGGTCTCATCATTATTTTCCGTCTTTGTGAAAATCCGCTCATTAGGATCATACTTTCCTTTTTTCGCGGAAGGCGCTACTTTCGTTTTGTTCTTACCGGTGGACATGTCTCTCTTATGATAGTAAAAATCCGCTTTCAGATCATTCTTATCATAATGCAGCCCTGCCACGTTTTCACGGGTCTTATAGGTCACATCCTGACCGGGCTGTCCTTTATTCTTTCCATTGCGTCCGTCATAACGGTATACATAATGGCTGTTGTTTTCCGAGTAAGCGTGGGTAAAATAAAGATCGTCGGTGATATTGTAGCGCCAGTCTACATAATTGTGCTCAGCACGGATGATATTGTAATACATTCCTGCAGGACGGCCGCCGTCAGGATGGGAAATATGATCTACCTTCCCCATGTGATCGTAGGAATAAGTAATCCCAAATTTGTCCCCCGCCTGGACACTGACTGCATAGTTCTGCTGCCCATAGTTGCCAAAACCCGCTTTTACCTTGGTATCCCTTGTACCCTTGGTAATGATATTAATAACGCCACCGCTGGCTTCGGAACCATAAAGAACCGCACCGCCGCCGCGGACAATTTCCACTTTTTCCACGGAATCGGAAGCGATATCCTGTAGATTGTACATACCGCTCTGATTCATCGGAACACCGTTCACAAGAACGAGCGTACCTTTTTCAACACCACGGATGACCGCTTTTGCTGTCATTGTCCCCTGGGATAAACCGCGAGGTCCCTGGCTGCTGGTAATAATTCCGGTAGAGAACTTGAGTGCTTCCTGCATATTGGCGGCTCCGGTTTCACGAATCTGTTTATCCGTGATAATCTCCACCGCTGCCGGTGTTTTTAATTCTTTTGTATTTGTACGTTCCGCCGTAACAATAATGGGATCCAATGTATAGATCTCTGCCGCATCTGCTGCACTCCACCCTGCCAGTACAAGCAATAAAGCTCCTGCCAGCGCTGTGTCCTTTTTCTTCATACTTTTCCTCCTCTGACTGCGGAAATGCTGATTTCCCTAAACAGCGTTTCCTCACAAATAAATGAAAATCCTATATCACTGATTTCCGGCAAGGCTTTCCGATGTTTCGCCTGCGAAAATGAAATGAACGAAAAAACAAGAGACTCTCCCTTCTCTGATTTGTGGATCTGTCCTCTTAAAACGTTTTTCCCCCTGTCAGCGCATTAATTCTTTTACAGGAAGATTTCTTATATTATCTGCACATTCATAATAATTTGTCAATAAATTCGTTATGTATCCTTCAGTAATTATCATCACACTGTCTTAAAATCCTTTTATTTCTCTTACCATTCGTAAAAATATATTCATTTACCTGTAAAACAATCAAATTCCACTCCGGAAATACATCCATAAAATCAATTCACGCACATAAAAACCGGCTCTTTATAAAGCCAGTTTTCACATTTCCATAACATTTAGGCAAAAAGTTCATCAGGCAGGACTTTATTCTTTCCTTCTTCAATGGTAAAGATAGAAGCGAGAAGTTTTTTCGTATACGGGTCTTTTGCCAGTGTCAGATCGCGAATCGTTTCTACCACTTTCCCTTTCTGCATGACTATGATTTTGTCACAGAATGTATTGGCAAGGGCAAGATCATGACAGATAAAAAGATAGGCTACCTGTCTTTCCCGCTGAAGCCGGGTAAGGAGTTCGATCACGGTTTTCTGTACGGACATATCCAGTGCCGAGGTCGCTTCATCACAAATGATGATTTCCGGTTCCAGCACCAAAGCTCTTGCGATGGCGATACGCTGCCGCTGTCCGCCTGACATATTATTGGCATAACGGTCGGAAAATTCTTCCGGAAGTTCTACCAGCCGCAGCATTTCCCTTGCTTTCGCATCAACTTCACTGTTCTTTATCATGCCGAAGTTTTTCAGCGGTTCGCATATAATATCGCGGACGCGCATTTTCGGATTGAACGCAGTAGAAGGATCCTGGAAAACCATTTGTATTTTCTTACGATGCTGCCGGAGTTCTTCCCCCTTTAAACGAGTAATATCCTCTCCGTGGAAAATAATCTTCCCTGCAGAAATATCGTATAAGCGGGTCAGCATCTTAGCCACGGTAGACTTGCCCGAGCCTGATTCCCCTACGATACCGACTGTCTCAGCCTTATGCACAATGATATCCACACAGTCGCAGGCTTTGAGAACTTTTCCTCTGCCCAAGTCAAAGTTTTTACAGATATTGTCTATATGAAGTATTTCTTCTCCGCCTTTCATGCTGTTGTCTTACCTCCTAAGCTGGGAACCGCCGCCAGAAGCATTTTTACATAATCGGTTTTCGGATGGTAAATAACTTCTTCCGCTTTCCCGTATTCTACCACTTCGCCATTTTTCATCACCATGATATTATCCGCCATGTAAGCGGCGACACCCATATTGTGGGTAACGATGATAATGGCAATGTTCATATTTTTACGCACTTCCATCATTTCTTTGACAATGGTCGCCTGTGTCGTCACATCAAGAGCCGATGTCGGCTCATCAGCCAGGAGCAGTTTCGGATGGAATGACATGGCCATGGCGATACCGACACGCTGCCGCATGCCGCCGGATAATTCATAGGTATAACTTTTCAAAACCTGTTCCGGATCGGGAAGCCTGACCATTTCCAGCATAGAGATCATCCGATCATGGGCTTCTTTTTCATCAGTCAGCCCGTGAACCGCCAGAAAGTCCCGATACTGCCTTCCGATCGTATGGATGGGATTCATCATGGCGCCGCTGTCCTGGAAAATCATAGACACGTCCGTGCCGCAAAGGCTTCTGTGCATTTCCGCTGTCTGCTTCTGCGTATCCTCTCCATTGAGAATGACCTGTCCTTCAGCAATATGCCCTCCGCCGGGAAGGACATGCTGGATGGCACGGATAACCGTAGTTTTCCCTGACCCTGACTCTCCTACGATAGCCAGAACCTGCCCCGCATCCAAATCGAAAGATACATGGCGGACCACAGGGTCACCTTTTCCATAGGCGATTCCTAAATCTCTTACCTGTAATAGCATGGGAATATCTCCTCATAATAAATTCAATTGAAATGGAAACAGAAATTCGATACAGCATGGCAACGGCCGGACAAAAACGGTCTGTACCGAATTTCCATCCCCATTTCAGAGGAAGGAAAGCCGCTTCTCCGCTGCCGGATATATGACAGTGGAGAAAAGGCATATCTCACTATAGAAATTACTTAGCCGGAGTAATGTCCTTAGTTACCCAGTAGTAGTCACACGGATAAATATTGGCATTCTGGACAGACTTGTTGCTGACCATATTGGTCTGCGGATAGCCGAAGATCAAAGTAGCAGCGTCATCCTGGACAATTTTTTGCATTTTAATGATGATATCTCTGCGCTTAGCCGGATCAAATTCAGATGCCAGCTGATCAGACAACGCATCATACTCAGGGTTGCTGTATCCGGAACCGTTCTGCGGATTGCTGCCGTCTACATTAGTCTTCCAGTACTGGTTGACGAATACTTCCGGATCCCCTGCCTGTTCGGTCAGGATATTGGAAATCAGGAGGTCATACTCCCCGCGGACGCCGATACCATCCAGTACGTTATAGTCTACATTCTTCAGGTTGATCTTGATGCCGACTTTCTTCGCATCCGACTGGGTAGCTTCCGCATACAACGGAAGTTCCGCACGGCCGGAGTAGAAAATGAAGTCCAGCTCCAGATTCTTGCCGTCCTTATCAACAAAGCCGTCTCCGTCGCTGTCTTTCCATCCTGCTTCTTCCAGCAGCTTCTTGGCGCTTTCCACATTGTATTTATCCGGATACACCTTCATCAATCCGTCGAAGTCATAATCCAGGGATGGCGGAAGCATCGGACCACCGGCAATAAAGGTATCTTTCAGCAGCACCTTGGCATAGGTTTCACGATCCAAAGAGCGAAGCAGCGCCTGACGAACTCTCTTATCCGCCAGCGGTTTTCCTTCCTTGACATTCATACGGGCAAGAACATCGCGGATAGAAGAAATGGAACTGATATTGAATTTATTCTTATCCTGGAAGAGTGCCAAGTCGCCGGCAGCCACATTGACCGCTATATCGATTTCGCCTTTCTGGAGTGCCATAGCACGGGTATTCGGATCATCAATGGTATTAATGACTAAGTGTTTGAACGGCACCGCAGCATAGTAATTCGGGTTTGCATCCAATTCGCATTTTGCCTTGGAGAATGATTTAACCATGTATGGGCCGGTACCGATCGGTCCCTGTTTAGCAAAATCTACTTTCCCATCGGAATCGACATCAACAATAATAAAAAGCGGATCCCCCAGCATGCCGGGAAGCGTAGCAATCGGTTTTTTCGTATAAATAGTAACATTCTGTCCATCAGCAGTGATGTGATCCAGTTCAAACATGGCCTTTGCACGGGGAGCCTTGGCAAAGGTACGTTCGATGGATTTTTTGACCGCTTCGCCGGTTACCGGTGTGCCGTTGGAAAACTTAATATCCTTGATTTTGAAAGTCCAGGACATCTTATCATCAGATACCTTCCAGCTTTCAGCAATCCACGGTTCCGCATTCATTTTGGAATCAAAATGGACAAGGCATTCACCGACACCGTAACGCATGACCTGCCAGCCAAAATAATTATCGGTTGGTTCCAGGCTGTCTGCAAAGTTGGTAATACCTACGGTCAAAGTGTCTTTCGGTCCTTTAGAGGCAGACTTGTCTCCGCCGCCGCATCCGGCAAACGCGACTGTCATAAGAGCTGCTGCTGCCAATGCGGCGCCTTTCTTGTAAATAGATTTCATGGATGTAACGCTTCCTTTCTTAAAACAAAATATAAATTAGGCAAAACCTGTTACATATGCAGAACGGCGGCAAAAGCCATCCCTTCTGATAGGAACCATATTGATCAGTCCTGGCGCGGATCCAGGACATCCCGGAGAGAATCTCCCCACAGATTGAAAACGACAACGGTTATAAAAATAGCAAGCCCCGGGAAAATCATCAGCCATGGAGCGGTCTGCAGCTGCTGGCGTCCTTCATTCAGCATAAGACCCCACTCCGGCGCCGGAGGCTGGCTGCCGAACCCAAGGAAAGACAATCCCGCCAATTCCATCATCATAGCACCGATATCTGCCGCCGCAGTGATGACCATGAGAGGCAGGATATTGGGAAGAATATGAACCCAGAGAATATGGGCAGAAGAACCGCCGCTTACAATAGCGGCATCGACGAAATCGCGTTTCTTGATTTTCAGGACCATACTTCTTGAAAGACGGGCATACTTCGTCCATGTCACACAAAGCATGGCAATCATGGCATTCACAAGACTGCCTCCCAGAATACCGGCAATAGCAATGGCAAGAATAACGCCGGGGAAAGAAATCATCATATCCGCAAACCGCATGATGACCGTATCCACAATACCGCCAAAATATCCGGCAATAACCCCCAGGAATGTACCTACCACAAAAATAAGGAATACCAGGAAAAGTACGCTTGTCAGGGAATAGCTGGCTCCATACAAGATACGGGACAGTACGTCACGTCCCAGCTTGTCCGTCCCAAAAAGATGCGCTGCAGACGGAGCCGCATTGGCATCCCGCATGACCGCTTCCAGCGGATTATAAGGAGCTATCACCGGGGCCAGTACCGTAATCAGTATCAGAAGAAGCACCAGCAGAGAAGTAATGCGAAAGGCTTTATTTTCTTTAAATCCTTTAATCAGGTTTTCCATTGGACTATTGACCTGCCTTTCTCAATCTGGGATCCAGGTGGTTGTAGGACAGATCCACCACCAAATTAATGACCATGTACATGAAAGCAATCCAAAGGACAACCGCCTGCACGGTTTGGAAATCACGGTATGTAATGGCCTGTACCACCATGAAGCCAAGCCCCGGCCAGGAAAATACAATTTCTACCACGGCCGCACCGCCCAGAAGAGAACCGAAAGCAAGCCCCAAAAGCGTTATCAGAGGAAGAAGCGCATTGGGAAGAACTTCCTTCCATAAGATGTGAGACTCAGAAAATCCTCTTGCCCGCGCGCCCATGACATAGTCCTGCCGCAGTTCTTCCAGCACAGTCGCGCGAACCTGCCTCGTATACTTCGATGCCATGACTACGCCGAGCGTCACCATGGGAAGAATCAGATTTTCCACAGAAACATCGCCGCCAATGATAGGAAACAGATTCAGCTTTAAAGCAAAAATCCACAGAAGCATAAGCCCCATCCAAAAATTAGGTACAGATACCCCCGCAAAAGTAAAACCACGGATGATGTAATCGGCCCAGGTATTCTGCTTAACTGCCGTATATATTCCCAGTGGAATGGCAAACAAAAGCATAAAAACGGAAGAAGCAAGCGCAAGAATAACCGTAGCAGGCAAAGCTTCCAGAACCGCATCCAACACGGGCTTCTTCATCATAAATGAAAATCCGAAGTTTCCATGAAGCACCCGTCCGAGCCAGCTCAGATACTGCATGAGGAACGGCTGATCCAGTCCCAGTTCATGGCGAAGCGCATCAATTTCCACCTGGCTGACCACGATATCTTCATTCCCTGCAATCATCTGGCGGACAGGATCTCCCGGTGCCAGCATAACCAGGCAGAACGTAATAAAACTGATTCCCAAAAGGACGAGAACCATCTGCCCAAGACGCATAGCAATTTGTTTGTTTGTCACACCTATCATCTCCACGTTGGCAAAATAAAAGCATGAATCGGGGAATCATTAATCCATGCCAAAACAAGGTAATTCAAATACCCTGATATTTTCCTTTAAGCTGTACCCCTGATTTGCTCCCCAAAGCGACATTGATACTTTACACACTTTTTAATATCCACATTATATCACAATATATTAACATTGCAATAAAAATATATAAATATTTACCAAACTTATAGCTTACATCCCACCCAATACATATCATTCGCCCATAATGCATATACCCCTATATGTATCCTGAAATGTATTTTAGCCTTACTTAATCCATAAAATATTTTTTATCTGTGTACAAACAGAAAATTCCCTGCAGATGCAGACTCATTCCCTTGTCTGCCCTTACGCATATTGAGTTCGATCTTTATATTTCTTATAATGAAGTGAAAAAGGATTTAATGTAAACAGGAAATGCATAGGAGGAACCATGGATCTGGATAAAATTTGCCGGGCTTTTAAAAGAAACCGATTCGACTGCACCATTTTCGAAACGGCAGAAGAAGCGGCCGCATATTTATCACAGGAAATACACGGTAAAACCGTGGGGATGGGCGACTCCATGACACTGGAGAGCATGAAAATGTACGAACGGCTTTCAGAGAATAACGAAGTTTATGACGTGCAGCATATTGAAAACAAAGATTACACATCGAAAGAACGGATGGAACAATTTCTTTCCATGGCAAGGAAATGCCTCATGACCGATGTCTTCCTCACATCCGCCAACGCTGCAGCGGAAACGGGCGAACTGGTAAACATCGACGGTACGGGAAACCGGATTTCAGGCTCCCTCTTCGGACACAGAAAAGTGTATTTTGTTATCGGTGTGAATAAAATCTGTCCTACTTTGGACAACGCCATTTTCAGGGCAAGAAATGTAGCCGCCCCAAAGAACGTAGAGCGGCATCACTATAAAAATGGCTGTTCCTTCTTCAATTACAAAAAATGCTGTGACTGCAGCGCGCCTGATCGGATCTGCAACGCTCTTGTAATCTACTACAAGAAGATGAGGAATATGGACATGGAAGTCGTCATTATCAATGAAGAATTGGGATTATGAAACAGAAGCCATTAGCTGTGAGCCGTCAGCCATAAGCTGGAGAATAGAGGATATGAGCGCTGTCCGTTAAGCGTTATTATCCTGAACGAATGTGAAGGATCTATTACCGTGGTGAGGGAGGCGGTATGAAGATAAAAGCCATCAGCTGTGAGCTGTCAGCTACAAGCTAACTATTCTTTTACGATTTGAGTCATTACGGCGAGCGAGTATCCTCAATCGCACTACGTGCGCCAGCGAGCTCCTTCTGACGGACAACTCCATGATCCCTGTATGAGACGGTAAGGCGCCATCCTGAACGAATGTGAAGAATCTGTTTCTGTGGTGAGGAAAATCGGTAAGATGTCATCAGTGTAATAGATTCTTCACTCCGTGCCACTATTCCGTTTTCGTTTTTCTCATAAGGCATTCTTACCCCCGTTCAGAATGACAATTGGATGAAAGAGCGTCATAATGAGGGAAACGTTAATCGTCATCCTGAACGAACGTGAAGGATCTGCCGCTGTGATGGAGAATACGGTAAAATGTCATCCAGAGCGACAGCGAAGGATCTATTACCGTAGTGAGGAAGGCGGTATGAAGATAAAAGCCATCAGCTGTGAGCTGTCAGCTACAAGCTAAATATTCTTTTGCGGTTTGAGTCATTACGGCGAGCGAGTATCCTCAGCCGCACTGCGTGCGCCAGCTCCTTATGGATAAGGAGCCCCGCTGCATTCCATTTTCCTTTTTAAGGTATTTAATGCGAACCGGCATTTAGGAAAGAGTTCCAACGGTAAGAATAGGGATTGGGTAAGCCTCCTTGTTTATAAGGAGGTGGCCGGCGAAGCCGAACGGAGGATACTGGCTTGAGGGAGTGACGCGAAAGGTCAGAATGACGATTTTGGGAAAGCACGTCACTAACAATGGGGAACGGAAAATGTCATAATGAGGGAAACGTTAATCGTCATCCTGAACGAATGTGAAGGATTTGCCACCGTGATGGAGAATACGGTAAAATGTCATCCAGAGCGATAGCGAAGGATCTATTACCGTAGTGAGGAAGACGGTATGAAGATAAAAGCCATCAGCTGTGAGCTGTCAGCTACAAGCTAACTATTCTTTTACGATTTAAATCATT
>ERZ1034847.832-NODE-832-length-11222-cov-6.781678_pt1 | contig 11222 bp, 8 predicted proteins | sample MGYA00520633_ERZ1034847 | MGnify/ENA primary metagenome ERZ1034847 (study PRJEB33766, sample SAMN09781732) | gut metagenome | biome: gut microbiome | host: Homo sapiens | place: Madagascar | study: EMG produced TPA metagenomics assembly of the PRJNA485056 data set... | reverse complement strand
TCTTTTCTTTCCAGACATCATATGCTTCAATAACTTTACGCTCCGGATCTGCTAAAAGCGTAAATGCCAGTCCATATTTTTCTTCAAATCTCTTGTGAGAGGCTACAGAATCCTTACTGACTCCAAGGACCACTGCACCTTTCTCGGTAAATTGAGGATAACGCTCTGAAAAACCACATGCCTGTTTTGTACAGCCTGCCGTGTTATCCTTTGGATAAAAATATAAAATTACTTTTTTACCTAAATAATCACTTAATTTATGCACTTCTCCGTTCTGATCCGGCAATTCAAAATCCGGTGCTTTGGTTCCTGACTCTAACATTTACTATTCCTCCGCTTCTGTATTTTCCACCTGTTTTCTTACTCTCTTATTAACTGAAATCATTTTATGTCCAGTGTACATGGACATGATCATACATATAAGAGTGCTGCATGCAAAATACTTATGACCTGATTTGGATCCTTTATATCCTGTATAAAAAGTTCCAATCATAGTAATTAACGCTCCCATTGACCAATACTTATGTGCTTTCATTTTATACCTCCAAATTGATTAAACTTTTTCCAAAATAAATATCTCTGGATTATGAACAATATTATACATTCCATCCATTACTTTCGACAAGCAGGGAAAGATACTGATCTTTGGACCATCCCTGCTGAAATCTATAAGGGCATCATGAATGACTCTGGTCCCGTCGCAAACTATACCAATGAGTTAATGGCTACCCGTTTTTCTGTAACATTCATACTATGCTAATGAAAACAATCTCTCATTTTACGTGAAATATCTGCATCCACAAAACCTTTTTCTGCCATTTCATCAAGTATATCACATGTTTTTTCATGCGACATTCCTTTCTTATATGGACGTTCTTCCGTAAGCGCCTGATAAATATCAACACATGCCATAATTCGTTCTTGTTCATTTAATTCATCTGCAGTTTTTCCAAATGGATACCCTTTCCCATTTAGTTTTTCATGATGTAATGCAGCCCAATCTCGTATATCTTCAAAACCATCTACTTGTGACAATATAAGATATGTGTAGCCCACATGGTTTTTCATTTTATCAAATTCTTCATCCGTAAGTTTATCCGGTTTTTCTAATATTTCATTACCGACCGCCATTTTTCCGATATCATGCAATGCTCCCGCCAGATACATTTTTTCGATATCTGAAACATCATATCCAATATACTTTGCAAACTGCGTAGCCTTTTCTGCAACACCAATAGAGCGTCTACTTGTAAAGGGAAATTTATAATCAACAATATCCGCAAAGAAATCTGCAATATTTTTACAAGTATTCCAATCAAACATCTGTTTTTTTCTTGGAACGATCTCCCATAACTTTGACTCAAAAGATCCATCCTCTAACGAAACAAATGTTTCTTTTGATATCATTTCAAAAAAGGCTTCTACACACTCATCATCAAATAATAATCCTTTTTGTTTTACAAGAAATTCACAACATTTATCCCATTTTTCCTGTCTAAATTTTATGTTGTTAGCAATCGCATCTATTACATCCGCAAGATGAATAATCCTTGCAAATAAAGGAACCTCCTGCCAAACCAACGATATCTATGCTTAACTGTTTTTCATCCATAAATCTCTTTCATAAACTCCTATATATGACATCATTCCTATGGAATCTGTCCATCAACATACAAAATATGATTTACTAACCATTCCGTAAGGTATGTCAAAATCTTCATAATCTGCTATATGCTTCATCCGCATATTTAAACAACTGTTTATGTTGTTCATCAATCATTTTTATTCCAATGTAATACTCTGGTTTCATCTCAAACAAATCTTACCCTTTTTCTTCTATTTTTTAGTTGTTTCTATCCAGCTCATTATTAGGAACAATTCTTAATATCAATTATAAAACCTATCTAATTTTTGTCAATCAAATAAGAGCAATAACATTATCCCGTTCCAGAAAAAGCAACCGCATACTTTTCGTATTTCCCAGCACTCATTATCTAAGTTCAAGGGAACTGGAAATATAAAAATGGAAGTCTTGCTCCTTGCAGTATTCTTTTATTTTTTGGATTAGTTTTGGGTTCGTTGTATATTCCAACAGATATACTTCCATTCCATCTGCTTTGCACGCTTCCAAATATTTGCAGAAATAATCCCTCGTCTCGCTCATTTGCTCATGAAATGTTCCTTTATCAAAATCGATGCCGCTCCATACGGATTCCTGAGAAAGCTGTCCTATAAACTTCTGCCAGTCTGGGTTTGCTACATCCACCCATTGTTCTTCCTCCCAATGCTCATACTCACCGATTGCCAGTTCCGCATAGGTTGTATAGTACTCCCTGAAGTTTTCAATCGACCCAATATTTAGATATGTATATACGACTGTTCCATTTTGATGGAGCAATTCAATATCCCTTTTTGTAAAATACTGTGCATCAATTACAATCGTTTCATACATTTTAAATCGTTCCAAAGATGAGGCGTCCGCATTTAAAAACACCCCATAATCGTTTTTCTCAAATTCCTTTGCCTGATTGGCTTTCACAAAAAAACATCCACCAATAAACATTAGAACAAATAATACAGCCAAGGCTGCTGGTTGTTTGATCCTCTTCCCGCACAATGCCTCCCACATCCTTTCGGTGATTCTCGTTTTTCCTCATGACTATCACATTTTACACATTGATAATTATGTTTTCCCAGATTTGTTGCTCAATTTGTATTCAAATTTTACTATAAAACTTGTGAACAGTTCTACCGTCATTTTGGAATATATGAGAAAAGGACAAACTCATCTTCTAAAATGAATTCGTCCTTTAAGGCACAGTTATTAGCTTGTTTCAATACATCTTGATGTACTATTTCAGGAAGAAAAAACCTTTTATTCTTCTGCAAAAAGTTTCTGCTTCCGCTCAATCATCTCATCAATTCTCTCGATATACTGCGCTACATCCTTGACATTCTCGCATCTTTCGATTCGATGAGTGCCGTCCGGATTTGGCTCATTCCAGACACGTTTTGTCGAAGCTCCCGCTCCACACGCCACGATGGTCTGTTTCTCCTCCATGATCAGAATGTTATAAATTCCTGCTTTCCCCGGACTTGCGTAACCGACATTTTCCAGATTGCCAGCCATGCTCTTCTGGCGATACAGATAATATGGTTCTAACCCCATCTCCTTTGCATATTCTGCGGTGAGATTCATATGCTCTGTGGTGTTGACCATCTTGTAATCTTTATAATCTTCCTTAAACATGTTAAGGCGTGCCGCCCTCTTTAATGCAAGGGAATGCACGGTAAGATTATCCGGTTTTAACGCTTTTACCTGCTCTAAGGTATCCCTGACATCCTCAATGCTTTCCTCCGGCAGTCCCATGATAAGATCCATGTTGATATCATCGAATCCAAGCTCTCTCGCAAGCTGAAAACTCTCCACGGTCTGTGCCACGGTATGTCTGCGTCCGATGATTTTTAATGTCTCATCCTTCATCGTCTGCGGATTGATGGAAATTCTTGTGATGTCCCATTTTTTCAACGTTTCTAATTTTTCTCTTGTGATGCTGTCCGGACGTCCGGCTTCTACTGTAAACTCCAGACAGTGTGACAGATCAAAGCTGCATCGGATCTTACGGATCAGCCGGTCAAGCTGATATGGCTCCAGTGTTGTCGGTGTGCCCCCTCCAATGTAGATGGAATTCAGATGTTTTTTTCCAAATTTTACTGCTACATAATCCAGTTCTTTTTCCAAAGCATCCAGATAGCTGTCCACTTTCTGTCTCCAGCTCACTAATGGGTATGATGTAAACGAACAATATAGGCAGGTTGTCGGACAGAATGGGATTCCGATATAAAGACTGTAGCCGTTCTCGTAATCGATTTTTTTTAAAATTTCAAGCTCACGCTCTGCGATATCAATGGAAAGATTGATTTTCTCATCGGATGCAAAGTACGTTTTTTGCATGTAGGATCTGATCTCTGCCTCCGTTTTTCCTTCCTCTAAAAATTTCATCGGGATTTTCGTTGGCCGGATTCCTGTCAGAGTTCCCCACGGAAGTTTTTTGCCCGTGATCTCTGATAGAATCTGATAGAAATTCTGTTTCAATTCGTTTTTCGTTTCCGTGCGGTCTGAAAAATCTACCGGAAAACTCCGGTCATGACTTTCCTGATTTTTTCCCTTCCACTCAATTTTTATCTGCTGTGGCTCATACTCTACCTGAAACTGTAAGGTGATCTCTTCCTCATATTTTTTATCTTCTGCCGTTGCACTCACATTTTCCTCCGGGAAAAATGCCTTGATGAGGGAATGGATATCATACTCAAATTCCGGCTTGCTTAACTTTGCTAATATCATATTGTTTTCCTTTTCTGGCTGTGTTTCCTATTTTGATGAAAGTCTTCTTTACAGACGATATTTTTTCATAGTCAGTCTGTTATAAATACGGATTGTACATCCGCTCTGTTCCGATCGTTGTCATATCTCCATGCCCTGTATACACGGCGGTCTCATCAGGAAGCAGCATGAGTTTTTCCCGGATCGCATGGATCAGCTGGGATGCACTCCCCTTCGGGAAATCAGTCCTTCCAATAGAAGTCTGGAAGAGGCTGTCCCCGCTGAATAACGTGTTCTGATATGGAAGATAATAGCAGCAGCCTCCCACCGTATGTCCCGGTGTTAAAAATACCCGTATATGAAATCCTGCAAGATCTATTTCCTGCTCATCTTTTAAATATTCATCGGCATAGAACACAAGCTCGCTTCCCTGCCATCCGCTCAGATTCAGCTGCGGATTTTCCAGTGTCTCTTTTTCTTTTTCCTGCGCGTATATTTTTATATGCAAAAGCTGCGCCAGCTCCCCTGCCCCTGTCGCATGGTCAAAATGTCCATGTGTCAGAAGAATTGCCACAGGTTTCAATCCCTGCTCTTTCACTTTCTCTGCAAGCTGTTTTGCACTTGCACCCGGATCAATGATCAGTACTTCTTTTGTGTCATCATTGATTGCAAAATAGCAATTGGTCTGTACCGGACCTACTACATATGTCTGTATACTTAATGGTGCCATATTTCTCTTCCTCCATAAAAAGATGAAAGAAACCACCTGAGCCAGATCAGCCGGTGGTTCTCTCAATATCAATAATACTGTCTATCTGACGAAGCTTGTCGATCACGCTCGTCAGCTCTGCTTTTCCTTTTGTATTAAATGAAATATCAATGGTTGCGATTCCCTGCTTACTCGTCTTGGAATGGATCGCATTGATATCAATCTCACGCTCTGTAAAGGCTCTTGTGATATCAACGAGAAGCCCGGTACGGTTATTGCAGAATACTTTGATCTCTGCCAGATAAAGACCGGAATTGCCGGATTCTTCATCATGCTGCCACTCTGCATCGATGAGACGTTCTCTCTCCATATCTGAAAGATTGATGATGTTGATGCAATCTGTCCGGTGAATGGAAACACCACGCCCTCTTGTCACAAATCCTACGATCTCGTCCCCCGGAACCGGACTGCAGCATTTTGAAAAATGGACTGCCACGTCATAAAGTCCCTTTACAATGATACCGCTCTTTGATTTTTTCTCCGGGACTTTTTCTTTATTTTCGGAGATCGTCTCAAGAACTTCCTCGTCTGTAATACGTGCAAGGTGATCTTTCTTATATTCCTCGTACATACGGTTTACGATCTGACCTTCTTTTAAACCGCCATGACCAACGGTTGCAAGGCAGGAATTCCAGTCGTGAAAACCATACTTGCGCATGATTTTATCCTGATACTCTGGTCTGTTGATATCGGAAAGGTTGATCCCTTTTGATTTACAACAGGATGCAAGCAGCTCTTTTCCTCTTATGATATTTTCTTCCTTCAACTCACTTCGAAACCACTGATTGATCTTATTCTTTGCCTGCGTGCTCTTTACAATATTCAGCCAGTCGCGGCTTGGTCCCTTGGAATTCTGAGAAGTCAATACCTCGATCCTGTCACCATTCTGGATCACATAATCAATCGGAACAAGCTTTCCGTTGACTTTGGCTCCGATCATTTTGTTTCCGACCGCCGAATGGATGCTGTACGCAAAATCAATTGGCGTAGAACCGTTTGGCAGGTTTTTTACATCTCCTGTCGGTGTGAAGCAGAAAACCGTATCCGAAAACAGGTCAAGATCACTTTTTAACAGGCTCATAAACTCCTTGTTATCGGACATATCCCTCTGCCACTCTAAAATCTGTCTCAGCCAGCTTAACTTCTCTTCCTCTGTAACGGTCATTGGTGCTGCAGCACCGCCATTATTGCTTGCCTCTTTGTATTTCCAGTGAGCGGCGATACCGTACTCAGCAGTGCGGTGCATCTCATAGGTACGGATCTGGATCTCGAACGGCTGTCCGGTCGGTCCGATCAATGTCGTGTGAAGTGACTGATACATGTTCGGTTTTGGCATGGCAATGTAATCTTTGAACCGGCCAGGGATCGGTTTATACATCTCATGGATGACACCAAGTGCCGCATAACAGTCTTTTACGGAATCCACGATAATACGGATCGCAAACAGATCATAAATCTGATCCAGCGTTTTATCCTGATTCTTCATTTTCTTATAAATACTGAAAAAATGCTTTGCCCGCCCATCGATCTGCGCCGGAATTCCGGCTTCGTGGATATGTTTTTTTACCTCTTCCACAAGACTTTGGACATAATCATCCCTGACACTTTTTCTCTGGGCGATCTGGTGAACCAGATCATAGTATGCTTCCGGCTCTAAATATTTTAAAGACAGATCGTCTAATTCGATCTTAATTTTGGAAATACCAAGGCGCTGGGCGATCGGCGCATAGATATCCATTGTCTCGCGCGCTTTTTCCTTCTGTTTCTCCGGCGTCATGTATTTCAGTGTCCGCATATTATGTAGGCGGTCTGCCAGTTTGATCAGGATCACACGAATATCCTTTGCCATGGCAAGGAACATTTTTCTTAAATTCTCTGCCTGAACTTCCACCTTATCCGCATCGTAGGACAACTGTCCCAATTTTGTGACACCATCTACCAGCAGTGCAACCTCTGCACCAAACTCCTGCCTGATCTCCTCATCGGTCATAACGGTATCTTCCACCACATCATGCAAAAGTCCCGCTACGATCGTCTCTTTATCAAGCTCTAACTCTGCTAAAATAATCGCAACGCACAATGGATGGATGATATACGGTTCTCCCGATTTTCTTACCTGCCCCTTATGTGCCTCGTATGCAATGTTGTATGCCTTCTCTATCAGACTGATATCCGTAGATGGATGATACTTACGGACACTGGCGATCAATTCCTGATATAATTTTTCTGGACTCTCAAACTCCTTCATTGGTTTGATACTATTGTCCTCTTCTTTTACGATTTTCTCTAATTCTTCTGATGAAAGTTCTGCCATGTAGATCACCCACTTTATCTATGCTTTTGTGTATAATATATGATTATATTTTATTTTCTATCAAAAATCAACGCTTAAACTTTGCATCCGGCCACCATTACCATTCTATCTGATAATCTGACATCAGGACGCCGTCTATTTCCCGGTCACCGCAATAAGAAAAGCCTAATTTTATAGCTAGTTTTTCAGAAAGAGCATTTCCTTTTTGAATCAGACAGTGTACGAGATGTACCTGCAGCACCTCTCCTGCATATTGCATGATCGCCTGACAGACTTCATAGGCATAACCCTGATGTTGAAAGGATGTCCGGATCGCATACCCCAGCTCCATATCTCCATTTAACTCTTCGCGATGTTCCACACCGGCCCTGCCGATCAATGTTCCCGTTTTTTTCTCAAAAACGAGCCACATTCCATATCCGTAAAAACGATACATATTTTCGATATAGGCTTTCTGATATTCCAGCTCTTCCTCATATTCATATAACCCCTCCATATAATCGGTCATTCCGGGTTCTGCATACATGGAAAAAAGGTCATCCAGATCAGAGAGCTTCAATTCTCTCACAATACAGCGTTCCGTCTCCAAAATCGTCCATGGAATGTTGAAATGTCTCTCATACACGCGCTGCAAAAACGTCATATCGACTTCCTCGAACCCCTCAACGACCATATCGGCATGAAGAAATGTATCCGTTTCTGGCATCTGATAGGCAATCGCCGGAACATCCATATCTCTGGCAAGGTCTAAGAGAGACTGGTTCGAAGATAGAAAAATGATATCTCTGCTCTGCTGTTCTGACAGTTGATGACATGCTTCCTCTTTTTGTGCTAATACAAATGTAGTTTGTTTTGTTTCGGCAAGATTTTCCCTTAACAAAGAAACTTCCCGCTCCGGTATCTGCGACACCCATATCTGTTTTGGATACTCTTTCTTATTATAATATAGCAAACCTGTTCCCCTTATCGATTGTTATGTGCAAAACAACCGGTATCTGAACAGATACCGGTCGTCCTTTTAAAATCCATGAATTAATATGCAATATTTACATCGACATTTCCCTTGATTCCAGGAACACTTCCCTTAGATGAGTACTGCCACATGTTATATTTTCCTTTGTAATTGCAGGTTGTGTTGTACTGTGCAACCCAGATAAAGTAATTGCTGAATGCAGATGCATCAATCTTGTTGTTATACCAGCTCTTACTTGCGTAAACACCTGCTTTTCTTCCACCGTTTGCAATGGTCTTACAGAACGCAGCCACGCATGCTGTTCTGGTGCCTTTATCTAATCCGTTGGCACGGGCCGCTCCGCTTCCGTTCTCTGTATCGACAAAGATCGGGTAAGAAAGATTGTAGCCGGAGCATAATGTCAATGCCATACTTGCCTCCTCAACAGCTTCTGCCTCAGTTGTAGCCTGTGTAAAGAAGTAAACACCAACGTTAATGCCGTTTGCAGTTGCACCCTGAATATTTTTCTTGAAGCAGGAATCCTCTACCAATGCTCCTGTCTGTGATCCGCGGTAACCGACACGGATAATTGCAAAATTGATACCTGCTGCCTTTACAGATGCCCAGTCAATATTTCCCTGATGGCTGGATACATCAATACCGTTCTTTCCAGACCCCTGCTGTAATGCTCCATCACTTCCGAAGTTATAAGTGATACCACTGATTACCTGGCTTCCTGTTACACGCTGATGGTTGCTGGTGTAGTAATATACTTTTCCATCAATGGTCTGCCATCCGGTGTAAACCGGGTCGGTGTAGTAAGTTCCGTTTGCATTGTAATCTGCCACGGTTGCTGGTTTTTTACACTCGGAATCTTTGTAAAGAGCTCTTCCGGATTTATCCTTCAACTGTGCTGTTGAATCAGTTGAAAACTGCTTCACTGACACTGCACAGCTAACTGTCGCTGTTGCTGTTGTCTTTTTATCTCCCGGCTTTGATAAATATGTAACCGTTGCCGTGATACTTGCATCTCCTAATCCCGCTGCTGTCAAAGTGCATCCTGCTTTTGAATCCTTTGAAATCTGAACAACTTTGCTGTTACTGCTGGACCAGGATATTCCTTTAATAATACCACCTGCATCTGTAATTGAAGTAGAAATAGCTAATGAATTAGCACTGGCATTATTATAAAGTGTTACACTCTTTGGAATTGAAACGGATGCTGTCGCTGCCGCAACCTTTGTTGTCCACTTTACTTCAAAAATATTCTTTGATGCATCTGCATTAAGAAGAAACTCTGTTTTATCGGTTGTTGTATAATCCTTGCTGTAATCTGCTGCTTTTACAGTAGCCCCTACTGTTCCGGATTTAGTCTCTGCCTTTGATGTATCTTCTTTCCCATTAAAATAGTGCTTGATCGTATATGTTACGGTAGCTGCCTGCTTTTCTGTCCAGTTAACATCATAATTTGTTTGTCCGGAAATAAGTGTTACTTCTTGGGTATCTTTTTCATATATTGATGGATCTGGATTTTTTACTGTAATCTTAGTTCCAACTTCTGCTTCATCCGAAATTGTATTAAGTACTTTATCACCACACTTGTTTGTAATTGTATATTTGATTTTTTCTTTAGTCTCTGTAGATTCCTTTTTCTTCCACTTTACTGTAAAATTATTTTCCCCATTACTTAGTGTAAATTCTAAAGTAGAATTATCTAAATCATATCCATCATCTGAATAATTTTTTGCAGTCACCTTTGAATTAACTGTTCCAGTTGCTTGTTCATCATCTACTGTTTTTCCATCTGAGAACTCATGATGTATCGTATAACTAACGGAATCTGGATTTTTTGTATCTTCGTTTTCCGCAGCCCGATAGCTTCTTGCTTTAGCAGTTGTAGTTGCCCCCTGTGCAATGTTTACGGTATTTGTTCCGGAAGAAGCCGGTTGTGAAGCATTAAAATTAGATGTATCCACATCTGCACCGCTCACTTTAGCAGGCGTGCAGGTGCTGTCAACTGTTTCCACTGTATCCTGAATAACAGCCTCCACCTCAACATTGTCTACCTCTGCATCCTCTGCCGGTGCTACTTCTGCTGCGGATTTAATCTCGTCTTTGACATCTACCTTGGTGTATTCAATCTTATCCTTAACCGTTACTTTGTAAGAATTCTCTTTTGAGATATATCCGTCAATCTCATTCAAAGAGACATCATACTTTCCAGCTTCAATACTCTTTATGTAAATGATACCGTCTTTATCATCATCTGAATATGTAGTTGATTTTGCCTTTTTCTTGTCTGCCTTGATCGTGATCTCAAAAGGCTGTCCCTTTACATTTTTCGAGGACTCGTCCTGAATCTTGATCTTCAGATCCTTCTCAATAGAACTTCCGACCAATGTAACGGTTTCCGGTTCTGCCGCCTCTGTCTCTTCCGTGACAACTTCTTCGGCTGCCACAACTTCTTCCGTCGGTTCTGCCACCTCTGTACTTATCACAACATCTGCCACAATTGGTTCCGGCTGATGAAAATGGTCATATAAAAAATATCCTCCTGTTCCGACACCGCCAACTGCTGTCACAGTGGCTACACCTGCTATGATCGCCTGTGTCTTTGTCAGTCCGCTAAGCAAAGTCGCAACCCCTTTTACCTTTCCGGCTGCGCCCTGAACTAAATTTAGAAAATTCATTCTCGTCTCCTCCTTGTCTGCATTTCCAATTACTTATAGTAAATTTTCGTAGTTCACTCTATTATGATAAAGAATCTGTCTGCAGTAATTTCGCTGCTATTCCTTCTTTGTAATCATACGAAGCTAATTATAGCATTTTCCCATATTATGTAAATATAATTTCTCTTATTTTT
>ERZ1034847.819-NODE-819-length-11405-cov-5.620088_pt1 | contig 11405 bp, 8 predicted proteins | sample MGYA00520633_ERZ1034847 | MGnify/ENA primary metagenome ERZ1034847 (study PRJEB33766, sample SAMN09781732) | gut metagenome | biome: gut microbiome | host: Homo sapiens | place: Madagascar | study: EMG produced TPA metagenomics assembly of the PRJNA485056 data set... | reverse complement strand
TAATAACAAACCACATTTCATTTGTCAACATCTTTTTTGACAAAAAATTACATTTTTTATGACATATATTTTACGATCATAAATACATGTTTATAACATATCCTTTTTGATCAAAAAATCAGATCATACCTTCTTTGATCACATTGTGATCCCGCAGTACTTTTTCAATGACAGTTCCTTTTACCACACGGAGCAATGGTTTCTTCAATGCATTTAACGGTCCCGGCAATGAGATCTCAAGCGGAGACTTTCCGTCCATGAGTTTTACACTGCTGTCTAAGAGTTCCCGGATATCGTAAACACTTCCCCATACCTCAGGCACTCCCCGGTCTACACCAAGCAATCCATAAACAGCTTCCATTGCTGTTCTCACAGAATACTCTGTTGTAAATACGGTATCTCTCGGAGTCTCTGCAAACTGTCCTAAGAATGCAAAGTTCACGCAGCCGTCCGGGATAACATCCGGTCTGTCCCCTTTGGTTCTCGGCATAAAGAATGCTGTGATATATGGCATCATGGTTGGAACGCAGATGGTACTGTGTTCAGCAAGCTCTCCGATTTTTTCTGTCGGAACGCCCAGATGATAAAGCCACTCTTCCGTGATCTCTTTTCCGGTGCACTCTTTCATCGGTTTCTTAATATAATCGCCCGGCACATCGGTAAATAATCCATAAACCCATACGCACACCTGATTTTTATCCTGATTCTTAAACTGTCCCTGACGATTGATCGTCCAGCTTAACAGCCAGCTGGAATCTTGGCAGCTCACGATACCGCCTGTCACAACTTTTCCGGTTCTCGGATCTCTCTTACAGATATCCATAATATAAGGAATGATCTTATCGTCTAACGTCGTAACGGTTGCAGATTCCCAGTTTGTTTTTGCAATATCAGAGCAGAATTTCTCCGGATGTCCGAATGACGGATCCTGTTTTGCAATATTTTTCCATAAATTCCAGCAGCCGCTTGTACGAACCTCTGCATCACCGTTTGGCGCATGATTCTGGTCTCCGTAAATCGTTCCCTCGGTACAGCTTCCGTTTGTGACAAATACGAGATCGTTTTCCGTTAATGTGATGCCCTCTTCCACACCTTTTACCTTACACTCGATTGTTTTTGCCACTTTCTTTCCATCTTTGATCTCAAAAATAACGTTGGTCACTTCTGTATTAAACTGGAAATCAACACCTGCTTCCTCCAGATATTTCTGCATCGGAAGGATCAGTGATTCATACTGATTGTATTTTGTGAATTTCAGTGCTGAGAAATCCGGCAGTCCGGCGATATGATGAATAAAACGCTGGAAATAAAGTTTCATTTCCAATGCACTGTGCCAGTTTTCAAATGCAAACATGGTTCTCCAATACAGCCAGAATGTGGAGTCAAACACCTCATCATCAAATACATCCTCGATCGTCTTATCGTAAAGATCCTCGTCTTTTGTCATGAAAAGTTTCATGATCTCCATGCAGCCTTTCTGACTTAAGTTAAATTTTCCATCGGTGTGCGCATCTTTTCCCTGTTTTTCCGTTGCACGGCAGAGAGAGTAGTTGGGATCTTCTTTATTTAACCAGTAATACTCATCCAGAACAGAAACTCCCGGCGTCTCAATGGATGGAATGCTCCGGAATAAATCCCACAGACACTCAAAATGATTTTCCATCTCACGTCCGCCACGCATTACATAACCTCTGGTCGCATCATAAATGCCATCACATGCTCCACCTGCAATGTCCATTGCCTCCAAAATATGGATGTGATTTCCCGGCATCTGTCCATCTCTTACCAGAAAGCAGGCTGCTGCCAGAGAAGCAAGACCGCTTCCTACAATGTATGCACTTTTTTCGTCAACCCCCTGCGGTTTCTTAGGTCTTGCAAAAGCTTCATAGTTACCGTTGGTATAATAAATGCCTTTGCTGTTTTTTTCATTTTTTCCGCGCTCTGTGTTGCGGTATTCCTGCTCAGGTGCATTTGCTGCCGCTTTTTTCATCTCATTTTTGACGTTATCCTTATGGTTCTTTGCGGCAAGTGCCACGGCTCCTGCTCCTGCTGCAAGTGCAGCTACTCCAAGTCCAATGTTTTTCTTTTCCATGGTTCATTTCTCCTTTCATTGATCCTCTTTTTAGGCGTTTGCAAAACTCTTCATAATCTTCTTTAAATTGTTCAATTTACGCTTTCACGAGTTTCGCAATTGTCTAATCTGTTTTTTGATGTCTCTATGATAGCTTGCCCCAAAATGATTGCCAATTTACAAAAAAGGTGAAATGATAAAATTTTTATCATTTCACCTTTTTTGTAAAAATCCTATGGGTGTCTGCGAAGCGCCTCATAATATTCTTTCAATTGCTCAAATCTTCTTTATCGCAAATTATATTTTTTCCTTCTCCTGTTCAAAATTACGGATGGAATTGGCAATATTGCCATGTAATGTCACTGCGAGCAGATCTACGATTTTCTGATAATCCTCTTTCATTCCACGGTCGATCCAATCGAGCATGATTCCAACAAAACCGTATTTATAAAAATCTGCAATAAACTGTTTGTCCGCCTCCGGCAGATGATCTCTGGAACATTTTTCCTCGACAACATCCGCAATCAGCTGGTATGTCAGTTTGTATAAAAAGCTCTCGATCTTTTCACGGCTCACCGAATGATATACGTTCATAATGAATGGCTTATTTTCCAGTACTGCCTCAAAAATCTGAGTAAAGCCTTCCTGCCAGGTATCGTAAGTTTTCTTATCCCGCAGGGCTTTTTTGCCGTCTTCCACACATGCCCACTCCACCAGATCATAGATATCCTTGAAATGATAGTAAAATGCCATGCGGCTGATCCCGCAGTCCTCTGTCAGATCTGCGATCGTGATTTTGTCAAATGGTTTCTTTTTCAAAAGTTCTTTCAATGACGCTTCCAGTGCGATTTTGGTTGTATTTGACATCTGCTTCTCCTGTTTTTCGCTTGCTTTATGAGTTCCATTTTATCTGCGTTCTTCGGTTTGGTAAAGCCTTTCCGTGATTCTTTCATAAAAATTTCAGAGACATTTTATAATTTTTTATTCTTGACAGAAAATGTTAGCAGACTTACAATTTCTCTGGTTTCAAATGACGCACAATTTTTGATGTGCAATTTGTTATTATAAATGAAAATACAGACATTTTGACACCCGAATTTTATAAAAAAAGGAGTTTATCAACATGACACAGGAAAAACAGGTAACAAATCCACTCGGTACAGATAAAATATCAACGCTCGTCGCCCGATTTGCAGTGCCAAGCATTATCGCCATGCTCGTCAGCGCCGTTTATAATATCGCTGATCAGCTTTTTATCGGAAACGCAGTCGGCACACTTGGAAACGCCGCAACGAATATCGCTTTTCCACTCTCTATGCTCTGCACTTCCCTTGCTCTGCTTTTTGGAATCGGCGGAGCGGCAAGTTTTAACCTTCACATGGGAGCAGGACATAAAGAACAGGCGCCTTATTATATAGGAAACGCTATCACAATGCTGCTCTCCCTCGGATTTCTTTTGTTGCTTGTCACAGAGCTGTTTTTGGAGCCATTGTTAGTGCTTTTTGGCTCTCCGGCAGACGTTCTTCCGCTGGCAGAACAGTATGTACGTGTCACAGCGGTCGGTTTTCCATTTCTGATCTTAACGATCGGAAGCGGTCACCTGATCCGTGCCGACGGAAGTCCTAAAATGGCAATGTTTGTCAATATCTCCGGTGCAGTGATCAATATTGTATTAGACGCATTGTTTGTCATTGTTTTTCAATTGGGAATGTACGGTGCTGCATGGGCAACTGTGATCGGTCAGATCATCTCTGCTGCGATCGCAATTCATTATCTGATGCATTACCGCACTGCAAAGCTGGAAAAACAGCATTTTATCCCTTCCGGAAAAGACCTGATACAGATCTGTTCTTTGGGAATGTCTTCCGGTATCAACCAGATTGCCATGATGATCGTGCAGATCACCATGAATAATCTGTTAAAACTTTATGGTGCGCAGTCCGTGTACGGCGAATCGATTCCAATTGCCTGTGCCGGCATTGTCATGAAAGTAAACCAGCTTTATTTTTCTATTATTATCGGACTGTCCCAGGGCAGCCAGCCAATTGAAAGTTTTAATTACGGTGCAAAGCAATACAAACGGGTGAAGGACGCTTTCCTTCTCGCAGCGTCAGTCGGTGCGGTTGTATCCATTATTTCCTTTTTGCTGTTCCAGCTTTTCCCGAGACAGATCCTTGGTCTGTTCGGAAGCGGAAGCGAAGAATATTTTGAGTTCGGTGTCAACTATTTCCGAGCCTTCCTGTTCTTCACCTGGTTAAACTTTTTGCAGCCGATCTCCTCGACGTTTTTCAGTTCCATCGGAAAAGCGTACAAGGGAACTTTCCTCTCCCTGACCAGACAGATCCTGTTCCTGCTACCGCTTATCGTTGCACTGCCGCATTTTTTCGGCATTATAGGCGTACTTTATGCAGGACCGATCGCCGACCTTCTGTCCTTTGCAGTCGGTCTTAGCATGGTGATCGTTGAATTCAAACATATTAATAAGCTGGAAGCTGAACTGGCTTAATATTATCCTTTACCCCAACACCTTCTCCAGCTCCTCCACAACGATCTTAAGAGCTTTGATCCGGGCATATTTCTTGTCGACAGACTCTAAAATATGCCACGGAGCATAGGAGGTGCTGGTCTTTTGGATCATCTCATTGACCGCTGTCTCATACGCATCCCATTTGTCACGGTTGCGCCAGTCCTCGTCTGTGATCTTCCACTGTTTTTCCGGTGTATTCTGTCTCTCATTAAAACGCTCAAGCTGCGTATCTTTGTCAATCTGCACCCAGAATTTGATAATCACAGCGCCCCAGTCGTGAAGTTCTTTTTCAAATTCATTGATCTCATTGTAGGCGCGCATCCAGTCATTTTCACTGCAAAATCCCTCCAGACGCTCCACCATCACTCTTCCGTACCAGGTGCGGTCAAAAATAGCGATATGTCCTGTTTTCGGCAGTCTCGTCCAGAAACGCCACAGATAATGTCTTGCTTTCTCGTGTGGTTCCGGGCTTGCGATCGGATGAACTTCGTAACCGCGCGGGTCGAGCGCTCCTGCGATCCGCTTGATGTTGCCGCCTTTTCCTGCTGCATCCCAGCCCTCATAAGCGATGATGACCGGTACTTTTTTCCGGTAAAGACGGTTGTGCAGTTCTCCAAGCCGATTCTGCAGTTCTTTCAGTTCTTTGCGGTACTCATCTGCCTCAATCTCTTTGTCCAAAGGCACTTCTGCCAAAAGCGGCATCCGCACTAACGGAAAAACATTCTGTAAAAGAGGCACTGCCAGCTTCTGATTGCTCAGCGCAATCTCAATCCCCTGTGTCAATGTCTCTAAAACCTGAAGTTCCGTCCATTTTCTCGACTTTGCATCGATAATGTACCACGGCGCAGACGGCAGATTCGTGTTCTTCATATAGGAAGAAAATGCCTCTTCGCACTTCTCATAATGCCGGTTCTGCCAGAGATCATTTTTGCTGATGCGCCAGACTGTATCTTTTTCATGCTCCAAGTGTCCTATCCGTTTTGCCTGCTCTTTCTCCGGGATATGCAGGAAAAATTTCATGACCAGATAACCGTTATCTGTAAGCTGGCGCTCAAAACGTCTCACACTCTCGATTCTTTTTGCGTAATCCTCATCGGAAAGTTTTCCGTGCAGCTCGTCTTTTACGATCTCGTCCATCCAGCCCGAATCGAGAAATACGAACTTTCCCTCTTCCGGGATCCGTCTGAAATAGCGGTATAAAAATGGCTTCCGGCACTCCTCCTCACTCTTTTCCCCCATCGATTCCACCTTGAAGAAACGCGGATCGATATTCTGGATCACCTGGCCGATCACGGAGCCTTTTCCGGCGGTTCCCCAACCTTCCATGAGTACAAGTACCGGTATCTTCTGCTCTTTGATCAAAAGCTGCTGCTTTGCTAACTTTTCTTTTGCAGCGGCAAGGCGCACCCTGATCTCTTCCTCCTCCGGTTTTTCCATTGCTTTCCATTCCTGCAGCATAAAAAAATCTCCCTTCTCCTACACTTTTTCATCATCAATCCATATCTCCGCGATCACGTTCCGAAGATGCACGGATATCTGCCTGTTACTCTGTTGTCATTCTTCTTTTAGTTTCTCTCAAAATTTCCGAAACATCAAGGCATTTTCACACTTTTTATATTTTTTTCAGAATTTGACAGTTTTATTCTTCTTCCTATATTTTCGTATACTTGTTTTCTTTTATAAGCGTTTCTTATGAATCAGTTTTTTCTCCCTATTTTTTTGCATAAATGCAGGAAAACAGGAAAAACCTCCTTGCAATTTGTATTCTTACACGATATAGTTGAATCAACAATTTCGAGATGAAGTTTGCAGGAAAACGACGCAAGTCTACCGAAGGAGTAACACTCTCAGGTGCCGGTCATACCGGTGCAACTGTAAATGGATCGACTCTCTGGAGACGCCCGGATGAACCGGGGGCCGAAGGTGCAACATACGTTTTCGTATGAATCTCTCAGGCAAGCGGACAGAGAAGATATCTTAATTGCACACATAAGATTTCATTTTATATGAAGTTTTCTGATTATGTATCTTCCTATCCCATATATTTTTATATGGGATATTTTTCTGTCAGTTCATCCTGTTTCCGGTCATCATCCCATTTTCATTGCAAGATATTTTTCTGTGATACTGCATGCACTCGATGTATATATTGAAAGAAAGATAGAGGATTAGAAACATGTGGAGTGTAATTAATGATTTTCTTGTCAATGTTGACAATTTTGTCTGGGGTGTGCCATTAATGGTGCTGATCATGGCGGGCGGCCTGCTGCTTACGGTGCGCCTCGGTCTGTTACAGATCCGGAAGCTTCCCCTTGCACTGAAATGGATGATCCAGAATGAGGAAGAGGCAGAAGGCGAAATTTCCAGTTTTGCAGCTCTCTGTACTGCTCTGAGCGCAACGATCGGTACCGGTAATATCGTAGGTGTTGCAACCGCTGTCTGCGCCGGCGGTCCGGGCGCTCTGTTCTGGATGGTCGCAGCCGCTTTTCTCGGAATGGCTACCAAATATTCCGAAGGACTTTTAGCTGTCAAATACCGTGTCGTTGCTCCTGACGGCCACAGCCTTGGCGGTCCTTTCTATTATATTGAACAGGGAATGGGAAAAAGCTGGAAATGGCTTGCAAAGCTTTTTGCATTTTTCGGTGTCTGTGTCGGACTTTTCGGTATCGGAACTTTCAGCCAGGTGAACGGTATCGCAAGTGCGATCAACGGTTTCTTTGATCCGGACAATGCACACTGTGTCAAGATCCTTCCTTTCCTCGGAGAATATTCCTGGTCAGTCGTGATCGCATCCCTGATCCTGACGGTCTGTGTCGCAGCCGTATTGATCGGCGGTGTAAAACGAATCGCAAGTGTGAGCCAGATCGTTGTACCATTTATGGCGATCCTTTATTTTGCTTTTGCCGTTATCCTGATCATCTGCAATATTACTGAAATTCCTGCAGCTATTAAAGTGATCGTAACCGCTGCTTTCACACCGAAAGCGGTTACCGGCGGTGCTGTCGGAAGTATGTTTGTCGCTATGCAAAAAGGTGTTGCCCGCGGTATTTTCTCAAATGAGGCAGGACTCGGAAGCGCCCCGATCGCAGCAGCTGCTGCACAGACAAAAGAACCTGTCCGTCAGGGACTTGTCAGCATGACCGGAACTTTTATCGACACGATCGTAATCTGTACACTGACCGGACTCTCCATCGTCTTAACCGGCGCATGGCAGGTCGAAGGCTTAGAAGGTGTGGAAGTCACCACTTACGCATTCCAGCAGGGACTTCCTTTCCCTCCAGCCGTGTCCTCTTTTGTATTAATGCTCTGCCTTGTATTTTTTGCATTTACAACAATTCTCGGCTGGGATTATTACAGCGAACGCTGTCTTGAATATTTAAGCGGCGGTAATTTAAAACATGTGAAAGTCTACCGCTGGATTTATATTTTTGCAGTATTTATCGGACCGTATATGACCGTCAGCGCTGTGTGGACGATTGCCGATATTTTCAACGGACTGATGGCTCTGCCAAATATGATCGCACTGTTCGCATTGAGTGGGGTTGTTGTCAGGGAAACAAAGGCGTTTTTTAAGAAACAGAGTGGAAAATAAAGTTTCTTTCTGGATGCAAAAAACAAGAGCATATGCTCTTGTTTTTTTGTACCCATTCACTTAATTAAAAAGTTTGAGAATTTAAGTCCAGCCTATCGTAACAGGTCCAGCAATGTGTATTCTCCCTTTGGCACTTTTGACACTTCATGATACTTTCTTATTGCAGTCACAAGAACTATTGGATTGCTAAAGTAATTCTTGACAAAATCATAGGACTTCACTTCTGCCATCTTTAAATCTTCTTTGCAGAAAATACTTGGTTTTTTGCCGGACTTCTTAAAATCCTTATATTTATCCTCGTTGAGAATAATCAACATTTCTATTTCCGGAGCTGTTACTACATTAATAACGTCCACTTTACTGGCATATGCCTTACTAATTTTAAAATTTTCACGTCTGGAATCAAGGATTCTAATAACAGAAATTTTATCTTTAAAACCTTTTCTCAAATATTTTTCTTCAAACTTTTTACCTTCCCGACAGCGGATTACTTCTTCCTCAATCAACTCTTCTCTATCAAAAATCAAAAGTCCATGATTTAGAAGTATATCTATAATGGCACTTTCAGCTGCTCCCTCACAAATACATGCCTTATAATTTGCCAATTCCATAGACACCTCCTACACCAGAGTCAAAGCAATACTCTTTTTCAGGTGCATATAAGCCTCGTATGTCGGAGTCGTTCCCTCAAGGAAACCGCTCTGGTACGCATCACTCTTCTTGATATCATTTCTTTTCAGTATCTTTGACAGATTCTCCGCAGTAATTCCATTACGATTTCTGGTAATAAATATACCATCATTACGTTCATATTCATCCAGCAATTCCGGATAATGTGTAGAAAAAATGAGTATTCCACCATTTTTGTTCAGCTTATTATCCATGAAAAATCGTAATAGTGTTGTTACAATTTCTTTGTTAAAATGATTTTCTACCTCATCTACAACAATATATCCACCGCTCTGTAATACTTCCCGTGCCAATGTAAAGGTAATCATTCCTTTTACCGTACCTGACGAAAGATAACTATTAAGCTCCACTGGGCTATTGAGTAGAATTTCCTCTTTACCTCTGAATTTCAAATGTATTAAAGTCTTACTGTCATTTTCATCAAAATGCAGCTTCTCAATTGTCGAATCCAAAAAAGTAATGATTTCTGCCGGAATATCTTCCGAAAATGGAAGAACATTTTCATTTGTGTATTTCAGGAGATTTACAATTCGTATATGTTCCTTCGTTTTTTTGTTTCTGGCAATCATGATACTTACATCATCCGACAAAAAATCTTCCTGACTACTTCTAATCATTACCGGTTCTCTTCCTTCAAAATCCAACATTGCCTTACGAGTAGTCACTACATCTGCACATTTTGTCCACATGGTCTCAGAAGCGATGCTATAACTTATCCCTTCTGACTTGCTCTTATGGGAAGTAATAATTGTTTCCAACCGGCAAACTTCATTTGTCTTTCCCGAAAAGAAATACATATTTAATTTAACTTCTTTTGAGTTTCCCAGAATATCTCTGGTCTCAATATGATTGATCGGCTCATTATTGATTATTTCTAAAGCCAGCAAAATAACCTTTAAGACAGATGTCTTTCCTGATGCATTAATACCAATAAATCCAATAGCAGAATTCACCCAAATATTTGCAAACAATGGGTATAAAATATTCTTCTGTTCTTCTGTGACTCTCTGCTGTGCATAAAAGGATAAATCCAATTTTTCCTTGAATAACGGCAATCCTTCCGCTGTAATACGAAGAAGTTTCATATTCACCTCCAAATTTATAAACATGTTTTTCGTTTTTATATTTAAATTATAAGTAGTATAACACTTGTTTTTAAATTTATCAACGGATTATACGTTTTTATTTTATGTGTAGAATGGATTAGAAGGCTTTACATTGCTATCTCAACCTTTTTTGCCGCAAAAAGCAATTCCATAAATGTGCCAATTTCAGTTTCTATTGCTTCCTCTTTTCCAATGCCAACCCAATCAATCGATCCGCCTGATCTGCCATGAACAGCGGGATATTCAGCACATCATCGTCCAGTTTCAGATTGTCCAATGAGAACCGGATGCGAAGCCTGACCTTATCAGGGAACAGTTCCTTGAACTTCTTCATACTCTTGCTGGTTGTGTTGGCTTCGGATTTGACCTCCACAGGGAAGATGTCGTTCTCCCGCTGAATGAGGAAATCCACCTCGTAAGGTGGGTTGTTCTGGCTCCAATAACGGGGCATGACTTCATACTGAGTAATTAAAGTCTGCAACACAAAGTTTTCGGTTAATGCGCCTTTGAATTCAGTAAATAGTCGGTTTCCTTCGCCAAAGGCAGTGGGAGCCAACTGTGCCAGACGGCGGAGCAGTCCCACATCTACCAAATAAATCTTGAAAGCAGACAAGTCATCGTAAGCTGCAATCGGCAATCCGGGAGCTGAGCTGCGATAAATTTTATGCACCAGACGGGCATCCACCAGCCATTGCAAAGCATCCTCGTACTCACGGGCCCGTGCGCCTTCCTTGACCACTTTATAGATAAACTTCTTGTTCTCCCTAGCCAGTTGAGAAGGAACAGACTTCCAAATCATTGAGATTTTCGGGAACTCGCTGAGATTAGGATGCTTGGCAAAATCACGCTCATAGGCTCCAAGGATTCCGGACAATGCCTCCTGCATGGCAGAAACATCCCGTGCCTCCGTCCACATCAATACCGACTCCGGCATACCACCGGTGACATAGTACATCTTCAGCTTCTCATACAGCGGATTAAAGAAGGCGTCAGGGATAGGTTCAAGGGTATCCACCTGTTCCAGATACTGCGCCAGATTTTCATCACCGTTGGCAAGTAGAAACTCAGCGAAGGTCATTGGGTCAATCTGCATGAAATTGACCTTGCCTACCGGAAAAGAGGAAGGCTTCGCCAAGGCGATACCTAACAGAGAACCGGCGCAGGCAACATGGTACTGCGGTGCGTTCTCGCAGAAATATTTCATGGAGTTAATGACTTTCGGGCAGTCCTGTACCTCGTCAAAGATGATGAGGGTCTTTTCTGGCAATATCTTTTGACCGCTTGCCAGCATAAGGTTTTGTAGAATCCGGTCCACATCCTTGGTTGTTTCAAAAAATTGTTTATATTCTTCGTTTTCGTCGAAGTTAAAGTAGGCTGTGTTTTCATAAAAGCGTCGTCCAAATTCTTTTAAGATCCATG
>ERZ1034847.818-NODE-818-length-11410-cov-6.934478_pt1 | contig 11410 bp, 8 predicted proteins | sample MGYA00520633_ERZ1034847 | MGnify/ENA primary metagenome ERZ1034847 (study PRJEB33766, sample SAMN09781732) | gut metagenome | biome: gut microbiome | host: Homo sapiens | place: Madagascar | study: EMG produced TPA metagenomics assembly of the PRJNA485056 data set... | reverse complement strand
TGATGTTCCTCGGAGATCATTGGATCGGAACAGAGCCCTACGGTAAATATTTCGCAGGCATCGGACTGGATGCAGTGGTAGGCTCTGTCGGAAGCGGTGTGACACTCCGAATGATCTCTGATATCAAGGGAGTGGATTATACCGAAGGACGGCTGCTGCCTTACTTTTTCCCGGATGTGTTCTGCGAGGGCGGTGACCCGATCGGAGAGGCAAGGGATAACTGGCGTAAAGCAAGGCGTGCATTACTCAGGTCTCCTTTGGACAGGATCGGATATGGCGGTTATCTGAAGCTGGCAAGTAATTGGCCCGGTTTCATTGATGAAATACAAAATGTAGTAACACAGTTTCGGGAGATCCATGAAAATATGCAGGGGACAGCTTCCTATGTGGCACCTTTCAAGGTGGCGATCCTGAACTGCTGGGGTAGTCAGAGAAGGTGGATGTCCAATCAGGTACATCATGCGATCTGGCACAGGGAAACCTATTCCGCAGAGGGAGTACTGGAATGCTTAAGCGGAATGCCTTTTGAGGTCGAGTTCATTTCCTTTGATGATGTCAGGAATGGCATCCCTGAGGAGATCAAGGTCATCATTAATGTCGGGGATGCGTACACCGCATTCAGCGGCGCGGAGAACTGGATCGACGAAAAGGTCCTGACCAATATCAGACGCTTTGTGGATCAGGGAGGCGGCTTCATCGGTGTGGGTGAGCCTACCGCTTATCAGCATCAGGGAAGATATTTCCAATTGTCCGATGTGCTCGGTGTAGACCGCGAGATGTGCTTCTCTCTCAGCACGGACAAGTACAATGAGAAAAATGCAGATCACTTTATCTTAGAGGATATTGACGGAGCCCTGGATTTCGGAGAGGGAACCAGTCGCGTCTATGCACAGGGCGGACATTATCAGATCCTTGCGATGGATGGGGAATACAGCCAGCTGGTGGTCAATGAATATGGCAGAGGACACAGTGTGTATTTTGCAGGTCTTCCGTATTCTCCTCAGAACTGCAGACTTCTGCTTCGGGCAATCTATTATGCAGCCGGCATGGAGCAGGAGATGAAGCGTTACTATGTAACGAATGTGGATACCGAAGTAACGGTATTCCAGAAGACCGGCAAGATCGCAGTGATCAACAACTCAGCACAGGCACAGCACACAGAGCTGTATATCAAAGGAAAATGTGCGTATGTGCTGGATCTGAAGCCTGGCGAAATGCGTTGGGTGGACGATATCGAAGACAGGTAACTTATGGAAGGCAAAAAGCGTTTCATATTTTATAAGGAAGTACTTTACAAGTATAAGGAGGTTATTTAAGATGAAAAAGAAAGTATTAAGCGTGCTCTTAGTAGCGGCAATGGCTATGTCCATGCTGGCCGGATGTGGCAGCAAGCCTGCCGAAAATGATGCGCAGAGCGCAGCATCCAGCGAGGCATCCAAGGAAACAGAGGCAGCAGCAGAAACAACTGCTTCCGCAGAAGACGAGACACTGACCGTATGGTGTTGGGACCCTAACTTCAATGTCTATGCAATGAAGCAGGCAGAGAAGGCATACCAGGTGGATCATCCTAACTTCAAGTTAGACATCCAGGAGAAGGTATATAGCGATATCGAGACTGCTCTGATCACAGCGGCTGAAGCCGGTGATTACAGCACTTTACCTGATATCTTCCTGATGCAGGATTATTCCTTCCACAAAAATGCAACCAATTATCCCGGAATCTTCACAGCACTGGATGACTGCGGAATTGATTTCTCCCAGTTTTCCATGGGTAAGCTGGCTGACTCCACTGTAGATGGAACACATTATGGTATTCCTTTTGATAATGGTGCTACCATCATGGCGATCCGTTCCGATATGGTAGAAGCAGCAGGCCTTAAGGTAGAAGATTTCAAGGATACCACATGGTCTGAGTTCATGGAGCTGGCTAAGAAGGTAATGGCTGCGAATGATGTTCCCATGCTGACCTGCTCCGGCGGTTCTGAGATTGTGATCGAGATGTTACAGTCTGCAGGCGCTTCTCCCATGGTGGATGGAGAGGTGACACTGGTTGACAACGCAGCACTGAAGAAAGCAATCGAGACCTATAAGCAGCTGATCGATGAAGGAATCATGGCAGATTATACCGACTGGGATCAGTATATCGCTTCCATGAACAAGGGTACTGCAGCAGGCGTTATCCAGGGCTGCTGGATCATGTCCTCCATTCAGGCAGCAGAGGATCAGGCAGGTAAATGGGCAATCGTGAATATGCCTAAGTTAGATGATGTAGAAGGCGCAACCAACTACGCTAACTGCGGTGGTGCAAGCTGGGCAGTATCTTCTAACTGCAAAAATACCGATCTGGCATTTGATTTCCTGAACGCTACCTTTGGTGCGGATGTAGATTTATACGATGATCTGCTGGTAAATGCAGGAGCAATCGCAAGTTACCTGCCCGCAGCACAGTCTGAGACCTATAATGAGGGCAATGAGTTCTACGGCGGTCAGGCAGTGTACAAGGATATCGTAGAGTTCGCCGGACATGTTCCCGGAATTGACTACGGTGCATACTACTCTGACATCAGAAGCGCACTGACAGATGCAATCACCAACGTTGTCCAGAAGAACGCTGATATCGATACAGAGATCAAAAACGCTCAGGATACCGTAGAGTTTAATATCGCTGAATAATCACCAGAGTATGGAAACTGGATAGTACCGGGGGTGCAGCAGTGCGTTCCCGGTACTGTTGTAGGAGAGAAACATGGAAAAGAAGAAAGCAAAATTAAGTTTGGAAAAAAGGCATAATCTGACCGGATGGGCATTCCTGCTCCCGGCATCGATTTTAATATTTGTATTTTGTTTCTATCCGATGTCACAGGCCATCCTTCTTTCTTTCCGGAAGACAGGAGGAGTCTTTAATGGTGTAGCGAATTATGCCAGAATCTTCAAGGATAAAACATTCCAGCAATGCTTGTTCAATACCTTCTTTTATTTTGTGATTCAGGTACCGATCATGCTTGTGCTCGCACTGATGCTGGCGCAGCTGCTGAATAATCCTAAGATAAAAGGGAAAGGTATTTTCCGCACTTTGATCTTTCTTCCGTGTGCAACGTCACTGGTATCTTATTCCATGATATTTAAGTCATTGTTTGCTCCGGATGGAGTGGTCAACAGAGTGCTGATGGCCATCGGACTGTCTTCTGTGGACTGGTTCCAGAGTACATGGCCGGCGCGTTGGGTCATCGTGATCGCACTGATCTGGAGATGGACCGGATATAATATGGTATTCTATCTGGCAGGATTACAGAATATCGATTATTCTGTATATGAGGCAAGCTACATCGACGGCGCGACACCGTTCCAGCAGTTTATGAAGATCACGATACCGTTGTTAAAGCCGACCATTCTGATGACGGCGATCATGTCTACTTCGGGAACACTGCAGCTGTTCGATGAGTCTATGAACCTGACAGCAGGCGGTCCCGGAAAATCTACAATGACATTGGCGCATTACATCTACAATATCTCCTTTGTGGAGACACCGAAATTTAATTATGCGGCAGCGTTGTCTGTATGCATACTTGTGATGGTAGCGGTTCTGTCTGCAATTCAGATGAAGGTGGGTGACAAACGTGACTAAATTCAAACAAATGATTTCCTACACGATCTTAGTGATAGCAAGTTTTCTGTCAGCATTTCCGCTGTATTATATGCTGTGCGGCGCGACTAACCAGAGTATTGATGTGGTAAGAGGACGCTTGATCCCGGGTACCTATATGATCGAGAATTTCAAGACCCTGGTCGACATGCAGAATCTCGGACTTGCAATGTTTAATTCCTTCCGCAATGCGATCGTGATCACGGTTGTGACACTGCTGATCTGTTCCATTGCCGGTTATGGATTTGAGATCTATCATGATAAGGGCAAGGATATTCTGATGAGTATTCTGCTGCTGGCAATGATGCTTCCGTTCGTAGCGATCATGATCCCCCTGTTCAAGATGTTTACCTCCTGGAAGCTGGTAAATACCTGGATCGCACTGGCACTGCCATCCATCTCGACTCCGTTTATGATCATGCTTTTCAGACAGGCGGCACGTTCTTTCCCTCATGATATTATCGAGGCTGCCAGACTGGAAGGTCTGAGCGAAATACAGATTTTCTTCCGGATGTTCATCCCGGTGATGAAATCTACCTATGGAGCGGCGATGACGGTTACATTTATGAATGCGTGGAATAATTATCTGTGGCCGACGATCATTTTACAGGACAGCAAGGCGATCACCATGCCGATGTTAGTAGCCAATCTGAAGAGTGGATACAGTGTGGATTATGGTATGCTGATGCTGGGAGTATTGATCTGTACACTTCCTACAGCGATCATCTTCCTGTGTTTACAGAAGAGCTTTGCAAATGGAATTACGGGAGCAGTGAAATAATGCAACAGAAAATGCCAAAACAGGAAACTATGACACAGGCGCATATCAGGAAGGCTCAGGGAGCCTTCCTTTTGGCGCATAGAATGGGCCTGATCGAGGATCCCACCATGGAGGGTCTGGAGACCCGACGACAGAAGCACAATGAAGAGCTGCGGAGAATGGAACAGGAAGGACAGCGGTTCTACGGACCGCATTATTTTTCCGCACCGGCGTATCTGCAATATGAGCTGACCCGCCTGAAGCTGGATTTTGTGCAGCCGTGTGAGAAGGTCCGGGAAGGTGGCTTCTGCCCGGATTTCACGGAGCAGGAGAAACGGGATTTTTACGAACAGAACAGAGATCTGTTCGGACGCTATCATGGGGATTATTTTACCTATGAGGAGGTGTCACAGATCATTGAGAAACGGTTACGGGAGGATGCATATGACAAGCTTATCTGCGACATATTATGTGAGTCAGAGAACAGGCAGTGATGAAAATGACGGACGGACGTGCAGTACGGCGTTTGCCAGTCTGTCTGCCATTAATCGAAGAAGCCTGCAGCCGGGCGACCGTGTCCTGCTGGAGCGGGGCAGTGTATTTTACGGACAATATCTGCATGTGACAGACAGCGGTACGAAAGAGGCACCGATCGTGATCGGAGCGTACGGCACAGCAGATGCACCGCCGCGGATCGATGCCTGCGGACAGGGGATCTGGTATCAGGATTATGGGACCCCGCTGGATGCACCTACGCATGTGTATCACGGCTATGTATCTTCCGCAGTGCTTTTGTACGATGCGGAGTATATTGTAGTCGAGGATCTGGAGATCACGAATGAAGGCAGCATGATCCCGGGAGAGCGTTATAGTCTGGGTGAGAAAATGAACCGTACCGGCGTGGCTGTGGTGGCTAAGGACAAAGGGGTGCGGGGCGGCATCACACTTAGGAATCTGTGGATCCATGATGTCCATGGGAATGTCTACGATAAACACATGAACAACGGTGGGATCTATATGACAGCGCTCCGTCCGGAATGTGAGGAACTGACGGGTGTGGCACGGTATCGGGATATCGTTATTGAAGGATGCTTCGTGCACCGGGTCAGCCGCTGGGGAATTGCAGCAGGCTATACCTATGCCCATGATAAGTTCCGGGGGGCAGAGCTTACGGAAGCCGTTTTTCTGAACTATGGACATGAAAATATGCAGATACGGAATAATTATGTAAAAGAGGCCGGTGGGGATGGAATCACGCCGATGTATGCCCTGCGTCCTCTGGTGGAGCATAATATGGCAGACTCTGTGGCCTGCGAGATCAATGACCGGATCTATTGCGAGCCGGGCGACCGGATGGGAAAAGTGGCAGCCGGGATCTGGCCCTGGAAATGCAAGGATGCCCTGTTTCGTTATAATGAAGTCACGGACACCAGACTCAATCAGGATGGCATGGCATATGATGCGGATTCCGGGGACGGAACGGTGTATGAATCCAATTACAGCAGGCAGAATGAAGGCGGCTGTGTGATGTTCTGTCTGCAGGAGGCGATCCATAATACCTTCCGCGATAATATCAGCTATGATGATCTCGGTGGTACGATCAGCCCGTCAGAGAATCCGGATGCCCTGCTTCAGGATAATGTATACTATGTGCGCAGGGGGGTTCCCTTTGTACGTAAAAATATGGACGGAGGCAGCTTTACACAGGTGAATGACCGGGTTGTTGAGTTGTAAAATATGGTGCTGAGCCCAGGATGAAAACCTGTGGCTTGGCATTTTTTAATGCCTGATATTCTGGCGGCTCTGAAGCCGGCAGCCTGTTTTTATCGTTTTTATTGCCTGGGGATAAAGGATTGACTGAGATAAAAAAATACGGTAGAATCTGTATCAAAAATGATATACGAAAATGAGGAAAGGAGCCGGTGCATGGGCGAAAGTATATTACAACTTCGGCAGATCCGGAAATCATTTGACAATACAGAAGTATTAAAGGGCATTGACTTAGAAGCCGGACAGGGAGAATTTATTACGCTGTTAGGCGCCTCTGGCTGTGGCAAGACCACGACCTTACGCATTATTGCAGGGTTGGAGCTGCCGGATGCCGGGCAGGTGATCCTGGAAGGACAGGACATTACGAACCGTGAGCCGAACAAACGGGATGTCAATACGGTGTTCCAGAATTATGCCCTGTTTCCGCATATGAATGTGTCGGACAACGTAGGATATGGATTGAAGATCCGCAAAGTTCCGAAGGCAGAGATCGAGAGAAAAGTAGAACAGGCACTTCGTCTGGTCCAGCTGGAAGAGTACGGAAAACGGATGCCGGATCAGCTTTCCGGCGGACAGAAGCAGCGCATTGCCATTGCCAGAGCGGTGATCAATGAGCCGAAGGTGCTGTTGTTGGATGAACCGCTGGGAGCACTGGATCTGAAGCTGCGCAGGCAGATGCAGCTGGAACTGAAACGTCTGCAGAAGCAGCTGGGGATCACGTTTATTTACATCACTCACGATCAGGAAGAAGCCATCAATATGTCGGACCGCATCGGTGTCATGCACGAAGGCATCCTGGAACAGCTGGGGACGCCCAATGAGGTGTACTATCAGCCGCAGACCAGCTATGTGGCGGATTTTGTGGGAAATGCGAATATTCTGCATAAAAATGGGGAGACTTTTGCCATCCGCTCGGAAAACATTCTGATGAACGGAGAGACTGTCTGCACCCGGGAAGCTGTGGTGGTGGAAAAAAGCTTTGCCGGAGGGCAGCTGCGCATTCTGTTTGGCCTGCCGGACGGACAGACTATAACCGCCAGCCGCTATGGAATCGACAATGACTTACAGCCGGGACAGCAGGTGAAGATCGGCTGGGATGCGAAAGACGCAGTAAAGGTAATAGATAATGACAAAGACGAAAATCACAAGTAACAGACGCAGGAGAAGCGGGAATGTCGGACTGATGATCCCTATGTATGTGTTCACGATTCTGTTTGTGGCACTGCCGATCCTGTATCTGTTCCTTTTGAGCTTTTTGCAGAGAGCACAGGTCTGGGGTGTGGACTTTACGTTCACGCTGGACAATTACAAAAGAATATTGGAACCGCTGTATCTGGATACTTTCTGGCAGTCTCTGAAGCTGGCATTTACCGCCACCTTTTTCGTGGCGCTGATCGGATATCCGTACGGCTATTTCATGGCAAAAATGAACGCTGTCTGGAAGCGCAGGATGCTGTTGCTCATTATGATCCCTTTCTGGACCAGTGCGCTGATCCGCCTGTACGGCTGGATTATTGTCTTTCGCAGCAATGGTGTACTGGATAAGATCCTGATGGGGCTGCACCTGACGAAGCAGCCGTTAAAGCTGCTTTACACTTATCCGGCAGTGGTAGTGGGAATGGTTTATTCGCTACTGCCTTTTATGATCCTGGCGGTGTATTCCAGTGCGGAGAAGCTGGATGCCTCTCTGGTGGAAGCCTCCAGAGATCTGGGAGCCTCGGCGTGGAAAGCCTTCTGGACCGTCAGCTTCCGGCTGACGCTGCCGGGACTTTTGTCCGGCGTGGTGCTGTCCTTTATTCCGTCTATGGGACTGTTTTTCATAGCGGATATCCTGGGCGGCAATAAGATCGTGCTGGTGGGCAGTGTGATTCAGGAACAGATTACCAAGGGGCGGAACCAGCCTTTTGCGGCGGCACTGTCTGCGGTGTTGATGATACTGACTTCCGTGATGATCCGCCTGTACCGCAAGATCACCGGAACCTCACAGCTGGAAGGGATGATGTAGCGTATGAAAAAGAAAAAATGGCCCTTTGTATATGTAGCGCTGATCACAGTGCTGACCTATATCCCGATCCTGTTGACGGTGGTGTATTCCTTCAATGCCTCCAAGCTGACTTCCGTGTGGGAGGGCTTTTCCCTGAAATGGTACCGGGAGTTGTTCCGGGACAGAGATCTGGGGGAAGCACTGATTAACAGCCTGATCCTTGCGGTACTTAGCTGTGCCTTTGCGGTGTTGATCGGCACTTCGGGAGCACTGGGGATGAGCCGCAGAAAACGGAAACTGGACGATGCCGTGGCCTATGTGTCCACACTCCCCATCATGATCCCGGAGATCATTCTGGGCATGGTATTTTTGTCCGTATTTTCCCTGATGGGACTGCCCTTTGGTATGGTCACGCTGGTAATCGCCCATACCACGTTCTGTGTGCCCTACGTGTTCACTATGGTACGGGCGAGACTGGTGGGAATGGACCGGTCTCTGGAAGAGGCGGCGCTGGATCTGGGAGCTACGAAGTGGCAGGTATTTAGGGATGTGATCCTGCCACAGATTCTTCCGGCGATCCTGTCGGGAGTGCTGCTTGCATTTGCCATGTCCTTCGACGATGTGGTGATCAGTATTTTTGTCACCGGACCGAAGGTCAATACCCTGCCGGTGAAGATCTACACGAAATTAAAGACCGGTGTGACACCGGAGATCAATGCACTTGCCACGGTCATGCTGTTTGTGATATTGTTGTGTCTGGCGGGGGCGTATGTGCTGGGACGTAAGTCGCAGACAGCTGTAGAGAAAGCTGCCGGGGGAAAATGAGGAAAGAACGATTCCGCAAATGCAATTGCGGATAAGTAACAACATAAAAATGTATAGCAGATGATGCAGGAGAACTGTATCGAAGGAGGAGATTATGAAGAAAAAGCTGGCAATGCTGTTGGCAGCGACCATGCTGGCCACGTTGTTTACCGGCTGTGGAGCAGGCGGTAAAGAAGATAAGGGAGAACTGAATCTCTATACCTGGGACGGCATGTTCCCCCAGGAGATTTTAGATGGTTTTGAAAAAGAGACCGGTATCCGTATCAATTATTCTAATTTTGACTATGATGAGGATATGCTGGCGAAGCTGGAAGAAACCAGGGGCGGTGATTACGATCTGGTCATTGCGGATGACTATATCATTGAGCTGGCCATTCAGGAGGGCCTGGCTCAGAAGCTGGATACTTCCAGGATCAGTACTTATGATAACCTGAATCCTGTATTTATGTCTCAGTTCTATGACCCGAAGAACGAATATACCGTGCCCTACGGAGCGGGCATTCCTCTGATCGTATACGATCCGGGACTGACGGATGTGAAGATCACAGGCTATGAGGATCTGTGGAATCCGGCACTGGAAAATAACGTGGCACTGACGGCAAACTATCGTGTTATCGACGGCATCACCTTAAAGACCATGGGAGAATCCTTCAACACCGAGGATCTGGATGTGATCCGGGCAGCAGGAGAGAAGCTTCTGAGTCTGGCTCCCAATATCCGTGTGATCAATGACAATAATACGCAGGATTATCTGATCAGCGGTGAGGTGGCAGCAGCGTTCCTGTATACTTCCCAGGTATCTGCGGCACTGCAAGCGAGACCGGATCTGGAAGTGGTATATCCCAAGGAGGGACTGGGCTTCGGCATCATGGCCGGATTTATACCTTCCCAGGCACCCAATGCAGATGCGGCTTATGCATTTTTGGACTATATCAACGATCCTGAGAATGCGGCGAAATGCTATGAGTATATCGGCTACTACTGCACCAACAAAGCTGCGGAAGAGTATATTTCCGACGACATGAAGAAAATGATCGTATTGCCGGAAGATGCAGCGGAGGGCGAGATCGTGCAGAATATCTCCCAGGAGGCAGAGGATCTGCATGCGGAGATCTGGAATCAGTTCAAGAGTGCATGCAACTAAAGTTGCAGCAACTAAAGTTACAGCAACTAAAGTTACAGCAACTAATCTTCCGTTCAGCCCGCGCCATTCGCAAAGTCGCGTTGACACGCTTTCCGTCACTTCGTGACTACCTTTGCTCATAAACCGGCGCTCATCTCATGAACATATTCGTTCGAAAAATCATGCAAGCATGATTTTTGCGCTCGGATATGTCCATGGCTGAACTGTTACAATAAAAAACGCTTGACAGATTTGATTTGTGCGAATATTATAAATCTAAGTTGAAAAACTATTTTGTAAATGCTATGAAAGAGACTCTTGCCAAGGGAAACGACAGGAATACAGCGTCACCGACTGAGAGCGCTGTTTGCGGAAGCTGGCGAAGGGAACACTCCGGAGCAGGTGATCTGAACTGCAGAATATCACATGTAGCTAGGATGACACGTTGCACGCGTTAAGTGACAAGAGTGGATAGGCAAAGGCGCCTGTCAATTCGGGTGGTACCACGGATTAGATGATTCGTCCCGGGATATGTTTTAACATGTCCCGGGGCTTTTTGTATTCAAAAATAAGCTGTACAGGGAGCGCACATTCGGGACACTATATAACAGGAGGTGCGATATGTACAGAGATTTAACAATGAAAGAGATCAGTGAACAGCAGATCGGACAGACTTTGCAGGTGGCAGGCTGGGTGGAGAACATCCGTGACCACGGCGGCGTATCCTTTATCGATCTGCGGGATATGTACGGTGTATTACAGGTGGTCATCCGTAAGCCGGAGCTTTTAAAGGGCATCACCAAGGAAATGTGCCTGTCCATAACCGGTCTCATGGAGCACAGAGACGAAGAAACCTACAACCCGAAGATTCCTTCCGGCACCATCGAACTGGAAGCACACAAGATCGATGTGTTGGGAAGAGTATATAAACAGCTTCCTTTCGAGATCCAGACGTCTAAAGAGATCCGGGAAGATGTGAGATTAAAATATCGTTATCTTGACCTTAGAAATGCAAAAGTAAAGGACAACATTGTATTTCGTTCCAAGGTGATCAGTTATCTGCGTCAGAAGATGACGGACATGGGATTTTTGGAGATCCAGACCCCGATCCTGTGTGCTTCTTCTCCCGAGGGCGCCAGAGACTATATTGTTCCCAGTAGAAAATTTAAAGGAAAATTCTATGCGCTGCCCCAGGCACCGCAGCAATATAAGCAGCTGCTCATGGCTTCCGGTTTTGATAAATATTTCCAGATTGCCCCCTGCTTCCGCGACGAGGATGCTAGAGCAGACAGATCTCCCGGAGAG
>ERZ1034847.814-NODE-814-length-11448-cov-4.546827_pt1 | contig 11448 bp, 10 predicted proteins | sample MGYA00520633_ERZ1034847 | MGnify/ENA primary metagenome ERZ1034847 (study PRJEB33766, sample SAMN09781732) | gut metagenome | biome: gut microbiome | host: Homo sapiens | place: Madagascar | study: EMG produced TPA metagenomics assembly of the PRJNA485056 data set... | reverse complement strand
TTATGACCGGGCTGCGAGTTACAGAAGTACCTTTTGTGAAGTACCGGACGATTGAGCTATTCTGTTTTCAAAGGACGGAGTTTTATAGAAAATCTTCGGAATTTAAGGCTTCCGAAAAATTGTCCCTCTACTTACGAGCCATCGAAAACGGCCCAAAAGTAGCCCGAAAAAGAAATTTGTTGAAAAGTTTTTGGAAAATATAGTTGAAGTGGCTGCTTGATTAAAATAACATTGATCCATGGGCGACCGATGGAGGACGGAACTTTGCAACATTGGCAGTGCCTGAAGTTGAAAGTGGTCTTGAAAAAGATGCCCTACACTTGGTAGGCGTCGAGAACGCCTGTTTCATAGCATCGAAGGGGAAATTGTAATTGAATTGTAATTCTTGAGGCCGAATCTCCACTTTTGAAAAAGTCCTCTCACTTGGTAGCCGACGAAAAAGACCAAAAGACAACCATCTTTTTGAGAATTAACAAAAAGGTCACGAATGAGTGGCTTTCAAAGAGGCACTTCTACTATTAACAGAAAAAGTGGCCTAAAATGGGGGGTGTTGACGCTGATTTTTTGCCTTCATTGAAAGTTGAGAGAACTCCCTCACTTGGTAGGCATCGAGAAAGGCTGGTTGACAACCTTCATTTTGAAAATTAACAGAAAGTTAACAAAACAAGGCGCGCTGAACAAGAAACAACCGCCGCCCATTCCGAGAAAGAGTGGGCGGCGGTTGCAATTCAAATTTTTGATTCAGAAAATCAAATGCTTGCTAAAATATCTGTCAGCGTGGTAATAAATGCTTCATCCTGCTCCTTCGTCCGCTTTGGGCTCCCCTTGGGGTGCTTGCCGGCACGAAGGAGCTTCTTGTTTTCATACCGCCGCAGCATGAGGGCGTCTATATTGTCGGCAGTGTACTCCAGACCGTTCTGATTCAGCACGCGTGCGCATTTGGCAAAACACATACTCGCAAGGCCGTAGTCCTGTGTCACGACCACATCCCCCTGTTTTACCCGGTTCACCAGCGCAAAGTCCACGCTGTCAGCCCCTTTATCGAACACCAGCGTTTGCGCACCTTCCCGCTCGATTTGGTGAGATGTGTCGCACAGGATGATGACCGGAACGCTGAACTGCTTTGCAATCTGCAACGTCAGATCCACCACAGGGCAGCCGTCGGCATCGATCAAAATATTCATCGACTTTCCTCCATCACCCACTGAAAGGCTTTCGCCGTGCGCAGGTCGGCAACTTTGAAATGCCCGCCGCTGTTCCACTCAAGGGTGCAGTCTGCGCCACGCTCTGTAAGCCGACTGTGCAGGGTACGGATGTTATCACCTACCGCAGCCATGACGGTGTTTTTCGTGCGCTCCTCCTTGTCGCCAAGGCTCAGATAAATGTGCTGCGTTTGCATGGGGTGCCGCTGTTCAAACTCCATCCATCCCGGGAACCACACCGAGGGAGATGCAGCGGCGACACCATAGAACTGATTTGTCTGGGTGGATGCCCACAGTGCAAAAAGCCCGGCCAGCGAGTAGCCGCCCAGAATGATTTTGATGTCTTCCGGGAGACGAAACTGCCGCTTCAGCGTGGGGATCACCTGCTCTGTCAGAAAGTGCAGCGTGTCCGCTGCATCGCCGCCGAAACTCTCTTTGCCCCATACCGCAGGAGCTTCCCACGGGGAAAGTGCATCGTTCCAACTTTCCACCGGGATAGCCGCAAACAGAAAGTGGGGCGCACTCTGTGCAATAGCGGTAACCTCACTTTCCATGCTTTGCAGCTCATGTTCACCGGTCATTTGGAGCAGTAGGTATTCTGCATGGGCTTCGCCGTAAATGCGGCAAGGTCTGTTCCCGATTTGCATTGTCTGTGCAGTCACTGCGGCGTCCTCCCGAAAAAATTTGATAAGCCCAGTATAGCAACTGAAAAAGCATTTTGCAATTCAAAAGGCGTTCGCATTCGTAGCAAGCAGTGTCTTCGTATATACAAAGACCATTTTGCGTTGCAAAATGCTTGTTGGGAAATCCCAAACCCTTTGTGTTCTGCATCCGGTGGATGCAGGCTGCGCGTTTTTGCAAAACGCTCTTTCAGCACTCCATAGGAGTGCAACATAGCAGAATTGAACATAATTAAATGGCGTGGTACAATTATAGCGGAAGCTCTAACGGGAATAGTGTTGGAGAACCGAAAATTAGTCTCAGCTGTTCAGGAAGCTGAGCGTGAACAATTTAAGAGGCTCGAAAAGGAGGGCTGAAGTATGGCACAGCAAGGTGACCGCTACGTTGTTGATCTGAAAGAACCTCATCTGCAATGGGGAGAGTATCGGTATACCGACACACGGGAAACTGTTAAAGATGAAGGCTATATTCCAATTCCGCTCAATGATGCACGGAGATTGGAATTGGTCAACAGCAACGCTACTGGCGGAAAGGATGTTCTTGGAAAAAATCTTTTTAGGTATACGACTTGTGACGGCTATTGCAAAGGCTTTCTTAAAGCACAAGGCAGCAGTGTAGGAGGTTCCCTATACGCGAAACAGTTTTCGCAGCAAGGTGACCTTCGAGCAATCGGTCTATGGTATAAGTATATCGGGGCTCATGTTGGAACGAAAATTGAAGTTTTCTGGAGAACTTCCGAAGATATAGTGCTGTCCTATCGGTAAAAGAAGCTCATGAAACAAAAATGCCAACTGTTCTATGAGGGCGCATTTATGTAAGCCCTTACTGAACGGTTGGCATTTTTATATAAGATAGTCAACACGCAACATATTTGCAGCAATTTTGTTGACAAAATGCTGCGAATATGTTAACATGTGTAATGGGATAGCAGGCTGCCGAAAATAAGAGCAGGTTGATTTTGCATATCTCTGTAAAGTTAATTTCAAAAAGGATTTAGGTGCATGATAGTTGCAGGGGAGACTGCAAGGATGAACCTAGTGAGGTGAACGTATGATTTTTCGTTTAGGAGAATTATTCTGCGGGCCGGGTGGTCTTGCATGGGGTGCAACAAATGCTGATATTGGTGATCCTAATTGGAAGATTGTACACCAATGGTCTAATGACTATGATGAGAACACCTGCAAGACCTACAGACGAAATATCTGCCCAAAGCAGCCAGAGACTGTTTATCATGAGGACATTCGGAAGTTCGACTTAACTCATCTGGCAGACATTGATGCACTGGCCTTTGGCTTCCCTTGCAATGATTATAGTGTTGTGGGCGAGCAGAAAGGCATGGATGGTATTTATGGACCGCTGTATTCTTATGGTGTGAAAGTTCTGCAGCTTTATCACCCGAAATGGTTTTTGGCCGAGAATGTCGGCGGCTTGAAAAATGCAAATGATGGTAAGGCGTTCACCAAAATCCTTGATGAAATGCGTAAGGCTGGATACAAACTGTATCCAAATCTTTATAAGTTTGAGGATTATGGTATTCCACAGGCACGGCATCGAATCATCATTGTTGGCATTCGGGAAGATATTGACGTTGAATATAAAATTCCGTCCACAAAGCCGTATGCGGGCATTGATAACACCTGCAAGACTGCTATTACAGTACCGCCAATCCCTGTGGACGCACCGAACAATGAAATCACAAAGCAGTCTGCAGCTGTTGTTGAACGACTGAAACACATCAAGCCCGGACAGAATGCATTTACCGCCGATCTCCCACTGGAGCTTCAGCTTAATATCAAAGGCGCAAGAATCAGCCAGATCTATAAAAGACTTGACCCGACAAAGCCTGCTTATACTGTGACCGGCAGCGGCGGTGGTGGAACTCATATCTATCACTGGTCTGAGAATCGCGCTTTAACAAATCGTGAGAGGGCGCGGCTGCAGACTTTCCCGGATGATTACATCTTTGAGGGAAACAAGGAAAGTGTCCGTAAGCAGATCGGAATGGCCGTGCCCTGCAAAGGTGCAAAAATTATCTTTGAGGCTATTCTGAAATCGTTCGCGGGAATTCCGTATGAATCAATGCCTGCTAATATCAACGAGTAAGAGAGAATATGTTTACGGAAGATATTGCGGAAAAAGTTCTGATGAATCCCTTGCGTGAGGGAGCGGATGAACTCTATGTGGCGGCATCATACGCAACTCACACGATGCTGTCATGGTTTTTAACGAACTTGGAGCTGCACCAGCATCAGACCCTGCGGATTGCTATGATGATTGGAATGGTTCCATATAACTATTTAAGTGTGACTGTTCATGATGGATTTTGCGCTCTTGTAAGACCGCCTTATCCTCCGCAGGTTGAGAGAGTGGAGTGCAGCTACTTGTACGATTATCCTGCGTTTCATGGAAATCTGTATGTATGGAAGAAAAATGGCGAACTTTTTAAGGCATTTATGGGGTCTGCACCTTTCATTCAGAGTGCACTTACTCAACATAATGTTCAGGAGAGCATGACCGAGTGTGATCCTGAGGAAGCGTGGACGCTGTATGACTCTCTTGTAGGCCGCAGCATATACTGTAATCATGTAGAAGTCGAGGAATATGTTCAGCTTGTTCCAAGCCATCCGGTTTTGGACATGGAGTTAAATCTTGTGGCGGGCTTAGATAACTATGAATCTGTCACATTAAGCCTTGTTACGCGGAATGGAAGCCCCGGAAACCGTTCTGGATTAAACTGGGGTCAGCGGCCAAACCGGGATCGGAATGAAGCCTACATCCCGCTTCCGAGGGTTGTTGCATCAAATGGATTCTTTCCACCAAGTTATTTGCACTTTACAGCGATAACTGACGATAGAAAACAGCTTACACTTCGGGTTGAACAGCAAAACGATAAGGCGATAACGACGCCGGAACGCAACAGCGACTTGGGCGAATATTTCAGGAATCGGCTTGGTTTGCCTAATGGGGCATTTGTGACTAGAAACGATCTAGAAACTTATGGAAGAACAAATGTCACTTTCTATAAACTGGACAATGAAACCTACTATATGGACTTCTCTGTATGAGAATTGGAAGCATTCACTTGAAGGAGTGGATGCTTCTTTTTTTGTGCGGATTGCTGTAATTTGGATTGAAAAACGAAGTAATTATGTTATACTGGTTGTGTTCGAGGGAATATTGCACGGGAGGACTATCTATATGGAACTGCTATACTCAAATATCCTGCCACTGAGAACAACCGAGCATCAGAGAACGATTGCTGACTGCTTTGGAGAGCAGCTTATGCAGGCAGACAGAGTAGACATTGCTGTGGGCTATGTGTCGAGAGCATCGTTAGAAGAAATAGATCGTTTGGCTGATGAGCTGCACGTTGCACATATCGTCCTCACGATTGGAATGTACTATATTGAAGGTATGCCGGAAAGTGCATACCGCACTGCGATGCACCTCAATGAAAAATGGATGCGCTCAGGTGTTGGCGAAGTCCGCATAGTGAAGTCTTTCAAATATCACGGCAAGGTCTATCTGTTCTCAAAAGAGAGAGCCGCTATTGAAAATCGCGAAACGATTCCTGTTTCGGCAATTATTGGCTCTGCCAATTTTGGTGTTATCAAGCCCGAAGCGGCCAATCTACGGCAGTACGAAACAGCAGTTCTCGTTGAAGAACCACAAGTATTGCAGGATACGAAGGAGCTTATTCAGAATCTAAACACCAGATGCTCCGACAACATTGCTAATGTGACGGATATGCGGCTTGTTCGAGAATTGAACGTTTCGCTGACAGGTGTAGACACCGTTTCACAAATTCCGCAGGCGGACTTGCACTATTACGAAAGTCATGCAACAGCCGTTCGCTTTCCGTTGCCTGTCAAAGTTCCAGCATACGATGAGAGGATGATGGATGATAACCGGCATTACACGAAGTCTAATCTGAATGTATGCTATGCCGCTCCTAGAAGTGCACGAAAGCCTAGAGACTGGTATGAAACGCAGTTTACAGTTTCCACATCTGTTCGGTGTGAGCCGGATGGTACACCCAAGTACGGTTATCCGCAGAAAAATGTTCCGTTTGTTGTAATAACTGATGATGGCTACACATTTAAGTGCCATACAACCAGTCAAAACAATAAACAGTTCAGTGCAGTCGGAGATGAACTGATTTTGGGCCGATGGCTAAAAGGTCGATTGGTTGCAGCAGGTCTTGTGACTCCAGTAAACGACACTAGTGCAGATCATGACCGTCAGGGCATGATAACGAAAGAAATGTTGGATGAGTATAGGTGCAACTCCCTTCTTTTGACAAAAACCGACTGCCAAATCCACGAAGATGGCAACACCTTTGACGTATGGCTCTTGTCATTCAAAGAAGGACCGGAGGATGAACAAGAATGAACTACTTGAAAACTTATCTAAAAACAATAACTGACCGTGGCAATATTGATTTAGCACGGTCGATTGAACATACAGCAGCGGAGGTTGGTGACAAATACATTCAGGATTTTAATTTCTGTGAGCATCGTATTGGCCTTTTGTTCGGCAATGTCCAATCTGGCAAGACGGGGCAGATGTTCGGAATTATAACAAAAGCAACCGATATGGGTTTTCCAGCTTTCGTATTGCTTACCACAGATAATGTTGTGCTTCAACAACAAACGCTTGAACGTGTGAAGAACGATCTGTCCGGGTACTGTATCTGCGGAGAGAATGACTCTGGACTGTTTATCCAAAACTCGTTGATGAAACCGGCTATTATCGTGCTTAAAAAGAACAGCCGCATCCTGCGGTTATGGGCAAATGTGTTTGCATCGACTGGTTTTATGAAAGGCAATCCGCTGTTTATTGTGGACGATGAGGCTGATGCGGCATCGTTAAATACGCTGATAAACAGAAATCGACAATCCTCGATAAATAGATATCTGGACAGTATCAAAAACGGAGCGTCGAGCAGTATCTATCTTCAGGTCACTGGAACGCCGCAGGCTATCCTGCTTCAGACACAAGTGTCCGGCTGGCATCCATACTTTACTTATTATTTTGCACCGGGTAACGGCTACTTGGGTGGTGATTTCTTTTTCGCAAAGCCGAAGCCGGACTGCATCACCTATCTGGAAACGCTCAAAACCCCAGCACATGATGTGGTTCTGAGGCATTTGGCTGTGTCTGCTCTGATTGAATTGGCCGGAGGGAGCGTCTCAAACTGCTTAGTACATCCGAGTGTCCGTCAGGCATCTCACGATCTCTTTGCACGAGAGGTTTCAAAAGAACTTCAATGGTGCAAAGATAACATCGACAACGATTTCAAAACAGAATTTTCGGCAGTATATGATTCCCTTGCCCCCGTAAAGTACCGAAAGGCATCCAGAGAGGATGCTTATGGAAAAGCCAAAGAGTTACTGTTAACCGATGCCGTTAAAATTCTTATTATGAATGGAAAGAACAGCATTGCCAGCGAGCAGTATTCCACAGGAAGCAATATAGTCATTGGTGGAAACACGCTCGGTAGAGGCGTAACTTTCCCTTCCCTGCACACAATCTACTACACGAGAACAGCCAAAAAGCCGCAGGCCGATACAATGTGGCAGCACAGCCGGATGTTCGGGTATGACCGCGATCCGGGATTGATGATGGTCTACATTGATGAACCACTTTATAAGCTGTTCTCTGATATCAATGCAACGAACAATGCTTTGATTGCACAGGTAGAGAGTGGAACCGAACATATAAAAATTTACTATCCGAATGGGCTGAAACCGACTCGCAGCAATGTGTTGGACGAACGGCACGTTGCGGCTATTTCCGGTGGAGCCAACTATTATCCATTCTATCCCAGCAATAACACGATTGAACAGCTTGATAAGCTTCTGGCTCCCTTTACAGAAGATGAACCTGTTTATCAGGTCAGCCTTCGTATAATGAAGGAGATTCTTTCTCACATTGAATCCGATGACGATTTTAGAGTGACAGCTTTTATCTCTATTCTTGAGATGATGCGGTCCGAAAAGCCTAACGCACAGGGAATACTGATTGTCCGCAGAAATAGAGATGTTGCTCAAGGAACTGGTGCATTGCTGTCGCCGAATGATTGGGCATTGGGCGGCCAGTATACAGCATCGACTGTGCTGACAATGTATAAGGTTACTGGCAAAAAAGGCTGGGGTGGACAGGAACTGTGGGTTCCCAACATTAAGCTGCCGAACGACTTGATTTATTATGACGTTCAGGAGGACGATTCTTCGACCTAATTTATGGATGATTTAACACCTGAACAGAGAAAGAAAAATATGAGAGCAATCCGAAGCAAGGATACAACAATAGAACTTGCGCTTAGGAAAGCTCTATGGCAGAGAGGTATCCGATACCGAAAAAACTATAAAGGATTAATAGGAAAGCCGGATGTAGTAATTACAAAATATCGAATTGCCGTGTTTTGCGATTCCGATTTCTGGCATGGATATGACTGGGAAAATAGAAAAGCCCGAATTAAGTCGAATCGGGATTACTGGATACCTAAAATTGAGCGAAACATGAAGCGTGATCAAGAAGTTACAGCAACACTTGTTGAGCAAGGCTGGATTGTTCTGCGCTTTTGGGAGCATACTATTCGGAAAGAGTTAGAAGAATGTGTAAATGACATTCAAGAAGCAGTTGATGTGAGAAAAGAACTTTTTAAATAATGCAAAATTGCTAGATCGCATAGACGAGAGGAGGCCGCTATGAATCAAGACGAACGAAAAAAATTCTGGGATGTACTGCTTACTATGCACGATGCCACACCGGAACATATTCAGCAGTTACAGAAAACTATTATTGTTCCGAACACGCTGTGCAGATTCCGTGCGGTCAATGAGAATAGCTTAGCACAACTCCAAGAAAACAAGCTGTACTTTTCAACTGCTGATTACTATGATGATCCATTCGATACATATTTCTATCTTGACTATGACGCGATTGAGCGTCAAATCGAAAACGTTGTTTCTCTATTGAACAACCTTGAAAATAAGGAAAAGGCAGCAAAACTTGTTACATCTTTAGGAATTCCGTCAGAGGATGTTTTGCGGTCATTGGATGCAGCTGCCCAAAATCCGATAACGGCAGAAGCTTTTGAAGATAGCATAAAGAATGTTCGCAGTCAAATTCTAAAAACGCTTTACTCCATTTGCTTCTGCGAAGACCCGCTAAATGAAACCCTCTGGCTGAAGTATGCGGATAATCACCGAGGATTTGTTGTTGCATACGATTTTCATAGCCCAGATACTTATTTATGCGGGAAAGAGGGAATTTGCAAAAATTGTCCGACAATTCAAACCCCGCCCAATATTTATCCGGTATATTACTCGAACGAGAAATATGATGCGTCTCGGTATGCAATCGCTGCTTTGCTAAAAGTCAGTATGGCCTCTAGCGGGGTTTCTATTCCACAAGGGGTGTTAATGGCGGCTGATGCTTCTATGATGTGGGAAATTGAAAGAATTTCTCTCCTAAAGAAACCGTGCCACGTTTTTGATGAGGAGTGGCGTATGATTTATTCTCAATGGTGTGTTGCACGGCCTTGTATCAAGTTGAAACCCAAAAGCGTCATCATTGGATACCGTACACCTCTATACAAAGAACGCCTTATTATTTCGGCCGCAACAATTGCAGGAATAAAGGATGTTCGTAAAATCCAAATTAACCGAAAAGACGAATTGGAAGCGATTCCAATTCAAGAAAAATAAATCAAGGGAGAAAAAGTATTCTGCCTAGCAAAAACCAATGTGGCCATTGAGAACCTCTTTCCAAGTGAGAAAAAACTTGCGCTAGAAAGACAATAAAGATGGAGCCCCAATAAAAAAGCCCACAGGCTAGATACAAGTCTAGCCTGTGGGCTTTGCTATATTTTCAAATTGATGTCGTTCAAATCTTGGAGTTCAAATACTCTACCAGTTCCCAAACCGTTGTCAGCGGATTGCTTTGCCGTGAAATCGGTTCGAGACCCTGCTTCTGAACTTGGTCTGCACGAGCTTTCGCTCGCTGAATTGCAGTAATCTGCAAAGGCTTCAAACCGTCAAAGTAATCCTTGTTTTTCTCATAATCAGGAAGTCTGCCCGGCTGTTTCAGTAATCGAATCAATGCTTGGCAATCTTCAACCTCTGTCTGCTGATTTACAAAGTGCAACAGGAACCACAACTCGAAAGACGGGTTAGAATAGGCCAAATGATAGCCTTCCTTTTGAGCGGACTGTTTGGCACGCAGAAGAACTTCGTTGGAGTTATCGTCACGGTCAAACACACACCAGATGGAGTCACCATCTTCCGGGTAGTATGGATTATTGCCCATCGTTGCTTTGGCCTTTTGCACAAGCCTGTCGGCAGACTTATACTGAGAAGAAATCGGGATAATATCAATATTGCACCCTCGGCTGCGGAAACGTTTGAAATAGCGGATCTCGGTTTCACTGCCCTCACAGATGAGATACACCACCGGGTTGCGCTTTCTGGTGTGAGCAGACTTGCGGCTGATCTCTTTTATTCTGCCCATGCTGCATTCCCTCCAATGAACGGAATCGCACCGTAGCGGCCTTGCAGATACCCTTTGGAGATATTCTCACCTTTCCGGGGAGAAAACTCGGTTAGGGCGTAAATATCGGTCTGCATGGTCTTTTCGTTCTTCTCTGCAAACCAGATCTGATCGCGCCGCAGCAACGTCAGGTCGAGAAGTCCGGTATCGTGTGTTGTAAAGATGAGTTGTGCATGGTTTGTATTGATAGCGGCATCCTGCACCATCTCGATCAGATGCCTTGTCAGCAGCGGGTGCATACTGGATTCGATCTCGTCTACTACCAAAACAGAGCCCGCTTCTAGTGCAGTGAGCCACATACCGATGCGAGAGAAGAAACGCTGTGTCCCAACAGATTCCTGACCCAACGGGAGCCAGAAACCCTCAGAAGCGCCATCTTCGGCATCGAGAATGTGCAGTGCGGAGATGATAGGCTCTTCCTTGGAGCCTGTGATGCGGATGTCCTTGATACCGAGGTCTGCATACAGCATTTCATGCAGGATACGTCTCTTTTCAGAGCCGCCCTGCCGGATGGCAGACAATGTAGCATCCAGCCGCATTTCGGTTCCTATAAAGCCTGTCAGTTTTTCAAAGAACCACAGATACGCTTTTTCGGTCTGGGGGCAGTTCCACTCGTTCGAGCTGGACAGATAAAGGCGGTTTTCAGCAGTTCGTCCAGCAAGCGTGAACTGCTCTTGAATATTCTCGCGGAACTGATAGCCATTGTTTTCTCTTGAAAAAATCAAGGCTTCCCGGCCATTCGGCCAGTGATAGAGATATTCGGTCAGGACTTTGGACTTGTCAAACGAGAACCCATAGGCATACTTGATGCCGCCATAAAAATAGATGACTTCAAAACTGGTCGGCTGTATAGGCTGGTCGGTGAAAGCAAACGGCTCTTGCGGAAGGAACTCGCCTTTCAGCAGCTTGGCATACCGCCCGCAGACCATCTCGCGCATGAGCAGGAGTGCATGGAGGACATTGCTCTTTCCGGCTGCATTGGCGCCGTACAGCGCAAGGACAGGTACGA
>ERZ1034847.808-NODE-808-length-11467-cov-21.665352_pt1 | contig 11467 bp, 9 predicted proteins | sample MGYA00520633_ERZ1034847 | MGnify/ENA primary metagenome ERZ1034847 (study PRJEB33766, sample SAMN09781732) | gut metagenome | biome: gut microbiome | host: Homo sapiens | place: Madagascar | study: EMG produced TPA metagenomics assembly of the PRJNA485056 data set... | reverse complement strand
ATACTTAGCTATCGTAACCAAGATACTTAATCCTCCACGGTATCGTTAGGATCGAACACGGCATCACTGTTGATTTCGCAACCCTCCTTCTCGATCACGGCCCATCCGTTGCCGTGTTCCTTGTGAATCTTCTTGAATCCCAGACGAGACATCACGGCACCGATGTTGTGAGAGTTCAGGTTCTGGCGCAGGGCAGGGTTGACACCAATCTTCTCCAGAATCTCCGAGGTGTAGCGGAACTTGATGTACTCCAGTGGCGTCTCCGGCAATGGCACCTTGTAATACTTCAGTATCTGCTCCTCGGCATAGTTGGCAACCATGAAGAGGCGGTTGTGGAGGCGCATCAGCTCGATGTCGTCGCGAGTCAGCCAGAAAGTCCAGTTCAGAGGCGAGTTCTTCTTGCGCTTCATCACCTCCTGACCCAGAGCCAATGCCTCGGCATAGACGTGGTCGTAGTCTATCGGGTAGTCTATCGGACTCTCGATGCTGTCCACTATCCAGGGAGAGTAACGGCGGTTCTCCTCGTCGGTGATAAACTGCTGGCTGTTGGTGGTTCCGCAGAGCGAGGCACGGTGGGGCAGTTCGGTGCGATACTTGTCGTAGGGACGGCGGATGGAGAAAGTGAGCTTCGTGAGATTGCTCTTGAAGGCACTCAGGTTCTTGCCGAAAACCGTCTCAAACTCGTCGAGGCATATCGTCGCCTTGCTGCTGAAAGCCTCCATGAAGTCCTTGTCGGTATAGTTGCCCGTGGAATCGTTGAAGAAATACTGGCGCAGCGACGGCGGAAGGAGATAGGCTAAGAACGTGGTCTTCAAGATGCCACCCTTTCCCACGAGGATGAGGATGAACTGGTTTACCACCTTCAGTATCACCCATGCCACCACCATCGCCACCAGCCACTTCTTGAAGAAATAGCGGAAGAGCTTCTGGTTGTGCTCATAGCCCGGCTTCTCCACCACATGGATGCGGTCGGCGAGCTGGTCGATATAGTCGGGGTCCTTGTTGCGGTCCCATACCGGCAGACTCCGGAGATATTCCTCCAAGGGATCGTAGGGGGGGGACAGAAATCACTGTTGATGACGCAGTGCAGCACCTTCTCGGAAAGATGCAGCCCAGCCTCGTCCATCTCCGCCCAGAGCGAGTTCTCGATGTTGTCGTCGATGCGGGTGAAGTGAGGATACTTGCCGCCGAGGACCATGCGGCTTCTCAACTCGAAGAAGCCCGTCACGATGTTGTGCTGAAACTCGTAGTGGGTATCCAGCCATTGCTTGATGGTCTTCACCCTCGGCTTGCCGCTGTATGCCTCGCCGGGTCGGTAGAAGTGCCAGGTACCCAAGAGGTCGGTATGCTTGTAGCACGATTTCATCACGCTGGCGGTATCGACATAGTTGGTACCAAACTCCTTGTCGGCATACTTCATCGCCTCGTCCTTGTCAATGCCATATCTCACGCAGACCTTGCCGAAGTGGCAGACATACTCGTTGTGCCTGCCAGGTTCAAAGTCGTAGCCCCATTGCTTCAGGAGCTCCTTGATGTGCGGTGCAGCCTCTTCGATGGTGATGGCAGCCATCTGCTTCCCGCCCTGCTGCTCTCTCTTCGCCTTTCGCTTGGCAGTATGTTTGAGCGATTTCGCCTCCACCGCCTTCTGGGTATAAAACTTCTTCAGGTCGCCATTATCCAGCGAGAAAGGCACAGACTGCCAGTTGAAGAAAGCTTCAAGGTCGTAGGCAAGTCCGGCGCATCGGGTGATGTCAGCGCAAGCCTTGTCGCACTCCAGTCCCAGCAGATGCTCGTAATAGCTCTGCGCCTTCTCCAGCATCAGGTGGAAGAGGTCGAGGATGGCGATGTCCTCGTTGTCAGAAGGCGAATACTTGCAGAATATATGGAAACCCCTGCCACTGATGCTGCGATGCACCACCATGGTATGCTCATCCTTCACGATGAGTTGCTTGATGTGCTCCATCTGGTCGCCTGGCACGGTGTCGAACTCCACCATCAGCTTGAGGGTAGGTTTCAAGAAATTAGTCAACTTTCTGCCATATCCGTCCATCTGGGCAGAGATGGTGATGGCAGGGCATTTCGGCTTCAGCTCGTCGGCGAAGCTCTTACTGACCTGCAGACGCTGTCGATAGAGCAGCGTGAGGTTTTTGACGATAGGGTCTTCGGTGATGAATTGTTTCACCGATTCCCATGAAGCGACGGGATGGTTTTCCGACGACTGGATGCTCTGGACATAAGAAGGCAAAGCCTCCTGATCCTCTGGTTTTATTAATGATGTTGCCATACTGTGATGATTTTTATGTTTGATTGTAATTGTTTACACTTTGTCTTATGAGGCTGAACATCAGGCTGAATACTGAACTCTGAACACTGAAATAGGGGTAAAAACAGCGTTTAAGGGATGTTTTAAATCCGCTATAACCCATTGATACATATTTCTTTATATTCTTTAGCATACGCTGCTTATAAAAAGAGTGAAACGCTAAAGTTCAGCTTCAGCCCTCGTTCTTGAAAGCTGCTGCAAAGATATGAAAAAAGGTTGAAACCGCCGGGAATCCTGTACCTACATATATAGGTACAAAAATGCGGTAATTTATGATAGCTTAACAATAAAGATCAGAATTTTTAAATATATTAAGAAATGAAACGATTTACAAAAACACCAAAGGCACTGAACGCTTTGACGGATACCATCCTCGGCGACAGTACCAATGTGGTACGCACCCTCAAGGAAGCTGGCCACATGAATGAGAATTCAGTCAAGCATGTCTAAGAGGGTTATGCCCGTAACACCCAGTCCTACTGTCTGCTTCGTTCTTCGCTGAAGAAGTGTCACAGCACCAGAGACAAGATGATGCAGATAATGGACTATCTGGACAACATGGAAGAGGAGTATCACGAGGTCTATCCCGACGATCCCTGCCCAATGGAAGGCGGCTACAAGGCGTGCTTCGAAAGACTCGTGATGGAATCCTTGGGAGCAGAGTGAGATTTACCACCTGAGAACGAATAGTTCTAAGAAATCAGTGTTAATCTGGGGGAGATTAGAGCAAGAATCAAAAACTCCCCCAAAAATTTGGTAGTTTCGAGGAAATATCCTATCTTTGCAGAAAATTAGAACTCATAAAATGTTGCAACATGAATATCCGAGTGATTATAGATAAGTTAGGTCCTATCCAGAATTCTGAGATAGAGTTTAAGCCTTTCCTGGTTTATACTGGTGAATCAGGACTGGGTAAGAGTTATACGGCATTATTGTGGTATAACCTTCTTACTGCTATGACTTCTGAGAGACTTTCTGAATTTATAAGAATGAAGTCTAACGGAAGCCAAAAGGACGAACTCACTCTTAAATTTAAGGATTTCAGAACATGGCTTAACCAAAATACTAGTGCATACTTGGGATATTTATTGGGTAATACTAATTTTGATTGTGCGGTCAATTATGTGTTCGAAGGGATTGATGATGAGATGGGGCTTTTATTGAGACGGCAGAATTATGATTTAGTCAATGGTTTTTGCCGCTATGCAGTTAATGAAGCTTCTATGATATTCCCTGAGGATATGGATAGTAAGGTTATGATGAGTATTATTCTTTCCTCATATTTAACAGATAAGTGTTTGGGAATTGCATTAATTCAGCCTTTGATCCTCCCTCCTGCTAGAGCAGCCTTTATGGGTGCTAATACAACATCTCCTATAGGAATGTATCGTGACTTTTTACAACAGTTGGATGATCTCAAAACTCCTTCTCGCATTGCAGTAGCAGATAATCAATTCTATGCAAACTATATCGCTAAGTTGGTAGATGGCAAGATAGTGTTGGAGAATGGTAGCGTGTTCTTGCAGTTTGCATCTGGTGAATTGATACCAGTAAGTGCTGCAGCATCTTCTGTCAAGGAGTTGATGCCATTCTTGTTGATGCTTCAAAATGGCAAGAATCGCCAGTATAACAGCTTGCTGTTTGAGGAACCAGAGGCTCATGTTCATCCGAAGAAGCAATTCTTGGTGATGGATATGCTAGCAAGATGTTGCAACAAGGGCATGCTCATCCAGATGACTACCCATAGCGACTATATGTTGGGACGAATGAACCAGTTGCTGCTTTTAGGCAAAATCAAGCAAGCTTCGGAGGCTTCTTTCGGGCAATTCTGTGAAGCTCATCTGCACAATAAGAATTTGTATCTCACAGACCATCAGGTGGGAGCCTATTACTTTAAGCGTGAAGAGGGTAAGGTTGTCATCGAGAAGCAAGATTTGGCAGAAGGCTTGCCATTCAGTTCTTTCGAACAGACAGTGAAAGACCAGATGGACTTGTCGGCTGACATCTCAGAAGTAGCTGAGCAACTTGGCATAGTATCTACAGTCTCTTCCTGAATGGGAATACCATGGAGTGATTGTATCCTACGAACCCACAGGTAGCCAATTGGTCGTAGCAAGCAAGTTGACGAGTCGTGATGCCAGCTTCTCTAGATATTTGTGTGCGAAGAAGCACAAGCTGATTTCATCTTCTATCGCCAATAAGTATTATGCGCCTTTGGCATTGCCAGACGTTAATATCCATTATGTTGCTGTTCCTGATAGGCAGAATGAGTATCAGGTAGATTTGAGGGAATTGTTAAGATTATGATTAAAAAGATTGGTAAGCAGTCACTTTAGGATGTCTTGCATACTATATACCGACTTACGATACTTCGAAAACTTATTCTTCTCGGTTGCAGATATTGTCGAAAGCCAATCTGCTACTTAAATCTGGGGGTGATTAGAGCAAGAAGCAAAAACTCCCCCCCCCAAAAAATGGTAGTTTCACCGAAAACCCTTATATTTGCACTGAATTAAAAAAAATAGGAGGTTTTATGGAAATATTGAATAAAGAATTTTGGGAGAAGCGTGATGCTGCGATGAAAAGATTCATGGCATCAAAGGAAAGAAAAAGAAAGCGTATGGCAGAGTTAGAGCAGATGCTCCGTCAGGATTATTTAGCTCGTACAGGAGAAGAGCCAAAGTTTGTAAATGTTTGGTGACAAGAAACAGCTATCCAAAACTTAGAAGGAGTAGATAATTACGCAGCAATGATTCTAAGAAAAGATAATCCGCATTTTGTAGATTACGTATCAGAATTCAACAATACTGTTAATATGTTTATGTTGAAACCCGAACATTAGCAAGGCGGTCCCATCCCGCACAATATGGCGAGACCTTTGATTGGTCCGCCAACCTTATAGCGTAGCGGTTCCGAGCACCGGAGGGCGGTTACATCCCCGCTTCCTGAGGAAGAGGGGCTTGGGGAGAAAGTGGAGCTCTCCTTGCAGGAGAGACGGAGAGGTAGAAAAGATGACTTCTTTAATGGTAAAGAAGAACGGGATGATTTTAGAAAAACAATATGATAGAAGTAGATGATACCACCGCCAGAAACCTAGCCGCCCTATAATTTAAAAAAGAGAAGAAAAAACTATTCCAGGCTAAAATGAACCAATTTGAACCATTTTTCTGAATCTCTACTTAAGAGATACAGAAAAACGGAGAACTTCCTTTCAATCAGAGACTTATCAGATTTCATCCAAAATCAACTCAAAAAAAAGTTGCTTTTTGCTGAACGAAATCAAAAATTTAACAGGCATAATTCGCTTATTTACAATAAAATTCGTATTTTTGCAGCGTGAATCCGTATCTCTTACGTAGAGATTCAGAAGAACGAGACGATTTAAGAACTTAAAAGGTGGCTTTCAAGCAAGCAGAATGGTATATGATATATAATTTGCTTCAAGCAGCTCGGTTTGCATTTCGTATGCAGCAGGCAGAAAGACATAATAGTATTGAAGATTAGTGGAAGTGAGTCTATTGGTTTTTCAATGCTGTGATACATATCACAACCCTCATAACTCGGGAAGAGTCATCTTCTCAGGGGAAGCGGAGCTATATCCGGCAGTTGAGACCATTTAATATATTTTATAAAAAAACTCCCCATCTGTTTTCAGATGAGGAGCATTTTCTAGAGATGGAAGTCTATTTCCTTCAGCCATTCCTGCAATGAGGAACTATTCTGGCAGTCCCAATCAGCAAGCTATAGTAAGGCGGTCCCATCCCGCACAATCTGGCGAGACCTTTGATGGTCCGCCAACCTTATAGCGTAGCGGTTCTGAGCACCGGAGGGCGGTTTTCCTCTTCTTCCCTGAGGGGAAATGCTTACGTAATGAAGTTTTTTATTTAATTCCTTGGTGTTTACGTCAGAAAGTAGTATCTTTGCAGCAGTCTTTAAATATAGGAGGTTATACAATGATTGAAATTAAAGAAACATTAGTTATTAAAAGCGATTCCCCAAAGGTAGCAGAGTGGGTGAAGCGTATGAAGGCATATAAGGCAGCTCAGCTCCAAGATATGGCTAAACGAGGTTGCGAGGTTTGTGAAATTGCTATGTAATGGATGCATTTGAATATAGGTTTACAAGCAAAACGGGTGATATATATATCGTGCGAATTCTGAATGATGGAGCGAGATTTTTGTCATCTGAAATGATTTCCGCCTTAGAAAAGTCTGATGTTGAGGTATGGGGAATATATCTCAACAGAGTAGGTAGTTATAAACATGTGACAGGGATTCGGGATTTATCACTTATCTCTAATCAAATTTATAGCTTCTTCAAGTCTCATGACAATGCGATATTGTATTATGTATGCGATGATATAGCCGATGTTCCGATGAATGCTCGCAAAAAGGCAGAAGGCTTTTCGGTACAGTATTATCGTAACAGACTTTTTACTAGTTTGTTTTATAAGCTTCAAGGGTTATTAGATATGAATGTTGTTGATTTACCAATTTGCATTGATGCTTGTGGTAACGATATGTATATTCATATAATGGTTCGCGAAGAACAATTGGATGTTGCTAAGAGAATCAAGCAAGACGTGCTTGATGGTTTTAGCAAATAGGGCAGACTTTCTTACCCGCATGAAAGATGGGGATAAGGACTATAAGTCTATGTTTCCATGTTACTATGTTGAAAAAATAGATAAGGTGAAGGTGTGTGCTTAGTAATCCTTTATCCTAAAAGATAATGCAAACGAGCGCAATGAAAGCTGGCTTTCAAATTGCCGAGTGCAGTTTATCTTCTACAAAATGGTACAAAATATATTTGTTTTTAAACTTATAGGAGAATCTACTTGTAATATACTGGGTCGCTATATTGGTGATATGCGAGAGTTAGGTACCGCCTCTCTTAGTACCCAAGTCGTGGATAGAAATTTATCAATGTTTTAAGTGTTTATTTCAAATGAAGAAAATAGTATTATTTAATCATAAAGGAGGAGTTAGTAAAACTACAACAACTTTTAATCTAGGTTGGATGTTTGCTGAAAAAGGTAAGAAAGTGTTGTTGGTTGATGCTGATCCTCAGTGTAACTTGACTTCTATGTTTTTAGGAGATTCATTTGATGAATATTATGAAAATGTAGATACTAAGGGACAAAACATAAAAGATGGAGTAAAATCTGCTTTTGAAGGTAGACCAGAACCAATAAAGCCTTTGACATGTAAGTCGGCTATTCGTAATGGAAATCTGTATCTGCTTGCAGGTCATATGAATTTTTCGGAATATGATGCTCAGTTAAATTTTGCTCAGAATGCTTCAAATGCATTGACATCTTTAAAGAGTTTACCGGGAGCATTGAATGATTTGATTGAGAAAACAGCAACGCATTATAATATAGATTATGTTTTCATAGACTTGAATCCTGGTTTAAGTTCTATAAATCAAAATTTATTTTTAATAAGTGATGCTTTTGTTATTCCAACTAATCCTGATACATTTTCATTAATGGCCTTGAAGAGTCTTTCTCGAATATTGCCAAATTGGGTAAAATGGAAAAATCATAATATGGAGCTATATCGAGATTCTGCATATCCATTGCCTGAAAGTACACCAAAGTTTGCTGGTGAGATAGCGCAGCGTTTTAATATTCGTAATGGTCAGGCAACAAAGCCGTATAAAGAAAAAATTGAAGAATTGACGGACCTTGTAATTCACACTCTTGCTCCTTCTTTTGCGTCTTGTAATATGATATTTCCTCAAATTCAATATGAGAATGCAGGCATCGGTACTGATTATAAACTTGCAGAGATAAAAGATTTTCAAGGATTGTCACCTAAAAGCCATAAGGCTCATGTTCCTGTATATGCTTTAACGGATGAAGAACTTGATGCTAAAGGTGCGGCATTAGCTGGTATGCAAGATAACAGACAAGTATTCAGAGACCTTTATTCCTACATGTCAGATAAGATAATTGCTCTAATTAATGGATGAAATTTATAATGAATTTGAACGAACTATTGCTCAGATACGACAGACAAATGATGTTTATAAATACTTGAAAGATGTAGTAAAACTCAACGATGCTGGGATTGATGACATATTGCGTTCTCAAATAGTTAATGTCATTAGCGCATTGGATCGTTATCTTCATGAAAAGGTTAGAAAAGGAATTTGTGATATGTTTTTAGGTAATAGAGCTATTACAAATAAATTCAAGAGTTTCTCGGTGAGTTCTGATACTGTTTTAAGGATATGGGGTGATTCTTCATTGACTGTTATAGATAGGGAAATATTGATAAACGAGGTTGTGATCCAGAGTTTGAAGACTTTATCTTTTCAAAAAGCTATTAAAATAAAAGATGCCTTGTCTTATCTTTGGGATGAACCGCATAAAATGGTTATTATTGCTAAAGAAATGGAGGTACCTGGAATCACTGACAATGATAAGCAGCGTTATCTAACTCAAAAGCTTAATTTGTTGGTTGAACGCCGAAATCAGATAGCTCATGAATCTGATATTTATTTTGGTGTGAAAAGAGGTATTTGCCAAGATGATGTAATAGATGCTATAACTTTTATAGAAAAATTTGTGTTATGTTTGAATGAGCATATCTAATTTGTCTATAATACATAGAAGATGTAGATTATCAGTCAAAGGACAAATGTAAATCATTTGTTGTTCGTCCTGATAAAAGCTATATTGAAGTAAAGTGTAGCGATTCCACTTTCGACTTTTCTGATACATGGGATGAAAATTCTTGACTTCTAAGAAAAGTATAGGGACTTTTTTTAGCTTACCTGTCAAAAACAAAAATATAGACTTATGAATTCAAGATATGAAACCATAAAAGAAGGTATGGGTAAATTTTTGAGGCAGTCAATATCTTATCCATCACTGATGAAGCGACATATAAAGAAGCATTCTTCTTGTATGCAGCCATTCTTCGAGGCTATAAGTAATTCGCTTGAGGCAACTAAAGGAGTTGGAGATACCATCACAGTCCGTATCCAAATGCTGCCCACAACTAATCCTGATAAATATTCATTTTTATCATTAGAAGTTGAGGATACTGGTATAGGATTCAATGATGAGAATTTCGACCGGTTACAAAGACTTTATGACGAAACAAAAAATTGTAATAACTTTGGCACAGGAAGAATTCAATATCTACACTTTTTTGATGTAACGGATATTCATAGCGTTTTTGAGAAAGACGGAAAGAAATACGCAAGAAGAATCGTGCTTTCTTTGAAATTTTACGCAAGGAATAAAGGTGTGATGTGGTGCTCTGATATAGAGGAAGTTAATACGGATGTACCAACTGGTACCAGCATTTCTTTCTTCTATCCTTTAAACGATGACGATAAAGCAAAATATAATGAACTTACAGCAGATGACTTATATGAGAAGATCTATATTCACTATTTAAGTCGGTTCTGTATGAATAAAGGCAACTTCCAGAGAATCGTTATAGAGACCTATATTAATGAGATTAGGGATGAAAACAAATGTCGAGAAATCAGGAGTAATGACATTCCTACTGCCGATTACGAGAGTAAGTTTCAATTGAAATATCAAGTCTATGATAAGGATCGTAAAACCTTCTTGGATTCTAATGAAAAGGAGAGTTTCAGTGTGCTGTCATATTTGTTGCCACACAAGATTCAAAAGAAAAATGAGATTAAGCTCACAAGTAAAAACGAAACTGTAGATGCTGTAAACTTTGATTTTTCATTTCTTGATAAGACCTCTAAAATTGGAGATAAGTACATGCTATGTTTGGTTTCAAGTGATTTCTTTACTCGTCAGGATAGTGATGAGAGAGGAAGACTACGCTTAAAAACAAAGTCTGAACTACTCAAGGCAAACGATATGTATGAAATCCAAGAACCACATATTTTTATCGACAATATTCAGCAAGAGGTTGTCAAACAGATAACTTCCCAATATCCTGAAATCAAGAAGGTAAAGGAAGACTATGAACAGGAAATGGAGAATTTGATAAATTTGTTCGGACTGGATCGAATTGTTATAGCCAAGATAGGATATAAATATGGTGAAAGTACAGCTTCTTTCTTGAAACGATATAAGGAATACAATGCAGAGATAGCTGCCAACAATGAAGCAAATATGAACTCAGTCATAGATTCTTTGCGAAATTTGAATCCATCGGATGCTAATTTTAAGGATAAATTCAACAGAAAAGTCAGAGAGATAACTCGAATGATACCTCAGAAAAATCGCACAGATGTTACCAATTATCTAGTTTCTCGAAAGGCAGCCATGACGATGCTGGACTTCATTTTGCAAAAGCAATTGGAGTCACAAAAGTCATTGGAGAAAAGTAAGCAAAAGAATCGTGAGAAGATAATACATGATCTTTTGTTCAAGCAGCGCTCAACAAATACTTTGGAAAGTAACCTTTGGATATTGAATGAAGATTTTATTCATTATAAAGGAATTTCTGAGAGTCAGTTGCGAGACATAAAAATAAATGATGAATTGTTCTTACGTGAAGATTTGACGGAAGAAGAACAAGAAAAGCTAAAGGCATATAATCATGATCAACTTGGTAAGCGTACAGATATTCTTCTCTTTCCTGAAGAACATAAGTGTATTATCATTGAGTTGAAAAGTGCAACAGCTGATGTAACCAAGTTTCTGAATCAAGTAATTGATTATGCTGGCTTGATTCGACAGTATGCCAAGGAGAAATTCGAAATCACAAATTTCTATGCTTATTTGATAGGTGAGAGTTTTGATTTTGAAGCGATTCTAAATTCTAATCCGAATTTTGTTGAATCGCCTTATTTGGATTATGTTTATATTCCTGACCAAAAGGTATATGGAGGTAGACATCGAGAGAAAGGTACGATGTACTTTGAAGTCTTGAAGTATTCTTCTTTGCTTGCAAGAGCAGAGATAAGGAATAGGGTCTTTATGGATAAGTTGTTTGATAAAAAGCAATAGACCTGTTAAGCTATGGATTCAGCTAAGCATCAAAACAAGGAAATACTCGGTACTTCACAATGAACAAGGCGGTCCCATCCCGCAAAACCTGGCGAAGACCTTTGAAGGTCCGCCAACCTTATAGCGTAGCGGTTCACCAGAGGGCGGTTACATCCCTAATCCCTATGGTAGGGATTTAGGGCTTGGGT
>ERZ1034847.799-NODE-799-length-11631-cov-15.130615_pt1 | contig 11631 bp, 7 predicted proteins | sample MGYA00520633_ERZ1034847 | MGnify/ENA primary metagenome ERZ1034847 (study PRJEB33766, sample SAMN09781732) | gut metagenome | biome: gut microbiome | host: Homo sapiens | place: Madagascar | study: EMG produced TPA metagenomics assembly of the PRJNA485056 data set... | reverse complement strand
CTCCCAGCCACTCTCGGTCTATGACAAGACCATCGCTTATCCCTGGATGGCAGACCTGGTAGCTGCCATCCGTGGGGGTAACGATGAACTGAAGAAGCAGCTGCCTTTCCGCTGCGCACACTACTACCAGTTCCGGGACAACAGACGCTCGCAGAAGAACGCTGTGCCCGAAAGCTTCCTCTTCCAAACCACCATCGATGTGGACGATAAGAAATATGTGGACAAGGCGATAGAGAAGGCACGTGAGTTGAACTGCAGCGACACCATCTGGAAGGGAGCCCTGCTGCACCTGGAGTACTCTGCCCGCAAGAAGCTGCACATCGACATCCGCATGCCCGTGGGCATGACTATCGAGGAGACGCAGCGATCCTATTGCGAGGCGCTGGGCGTGCCCTACGACGAGAGCTGCATCACGCCTGAGCGCATGCTCTTCATCACCGATAAGGAGTCGGAAATCTATCGCTCGCCCCATTGGTACGAGGTGCTGCCGCAGGAAGAGCTGAAGAAGCGCAGACAAGCCTACCTGGACCGTGGGCTCACCATCGACGGAAGAGGTGTGGCTGTTTCTGCTATTCAGCCTGCCCAACCTTGTGATAGCAATGCTGCTCATGCTGCTCATCTCAGCCCTGCTGGAACTCATCAGGATGCTGTCGCTGTGGCAACCGGCAAGAACCTCGCAGCCTTCGACCTCTTCCGCAATGCGGCTGGCCTGAAGGACGTAGATATCAATACCCAAGGCTCGCGCCACTCATCGCTCCTGGCAATCATGAGCGCAGGCGCATCGAGAGTGATGCCCGAAGAGGAACTGAAGGCGGTGGTGGCGCAGAAGATGCCTGCCTTCTCGCAGGAGCGTGACTGCCAGCAGCTCATCCACGACTTCTATGCGAAATATGGCGACAGTTCGAAGCCGATGTCGCAAGCCGTGATTCGCATCAATGCCCAGGCAGAGAGGTCCTCCCAGAAGGATGGCGTATCGTTCAAGACCATGAGTTCCGAGGACGGCACGGATTCCAATGCGGAAGATGAAAAAATCGCTCCGCCTCCGATGCCCGAACATCTCCCAAAACTCGTGGAGCTTCTGCTATCGAAGACCCCGGACATCTACAAGCCTGCCGTGGCTCACGCCATCTTCCCACCACTTGCCACACACCTCTGCAAGACCACCTTCAAGTATATTGACAACGTGGAGCACGAGGCTACTCTGATGTGCTGTCTGCTGGCGGGCACGGGCGCAGGCAAGAACTGTGTGCAGATGCCCATCAACATGATTATGGAGGACATCAGACAGCGCGACCGGGAAAACCTGAACCGGGAGAAGGAATGGAAAGATGAGGTGACACGCAAGGGTGCCAACAAGGATAAGCGCAAGCGCCCGGAAAACCTCATCATCCAGGAGATAGACGCCGATATGACCAACCCAGCCTTCGTCATGCGTACGGCAGAGGCACAGGAACATTTCCTCTATACATCGCTCAACGAGATAGACCAGTTCGATGCCCTCAAGGGGCAGGGCAACCAGCAGTTCAAGATCATGTGCCTTGCCTTCGACCCGGGCAACCAATACGGTCAGACGCGCGTGGGTACATCGAGCGTCACCGAGCGCATCACCATCCGGTTCAACTGGAATGCATCGACCACCGTTCAGCTGGGGCAGCGATATTTCTCAAAAGTGCTCACCGACGGACCTATCAGCCGCATCAACTTCTGTACCATCCCGGAGCGGGAAATCGGTGCCGAAATGCCTGTATATGGCGAATACGACGATGCCTTCAGAGAGGCGCTCAGACCGTACATAGAGAATCTGTGCAAGGCGTCGGGTAGGATAGACTGCGCTGAGGCTTCCGTCCTGGCAGAAAAGTTGAAGGAGGAGAACGCCGACTTTTCACGCATGTCGCAAAACAGGGTGTTCGAGAATCTCTCCTTCCGTGGCAACGTAATAGCCTTCCTCAAGGCTTGCGTGCTGTACGTGGCAAACGGCTGCAAATGGGAGCCCGAAATAGAAGAGTTCATCAGATGGAGCGAGAGCTACGACCTGTGGTGCAAGATGATTTTCTTTGGCGCAGGCATAGCCAAGGCTAATGAGGTAGGGGAGAAATCGAGCAAGCGAGGACCAGCCAACCTGCTGCAGCAATTGCCTGACACCTTTACCTACGCGCAGGCTGAGATGGTGCGCCTGCAGAACGACTTTGGCAAGAAGGGTACGGCGATGATGCTGAGAAACTGGGTGAACCGCCATTACATCGAGAAAATTCCTCCGAAGGGAGCAAATGCCGACGGAGCTGACGGAAAGCAAGGCGGAAAGGTATTCAGTATTCAGTTATTCAGTTTTAAGAAGCTATTATATCGTTCCGACGGACTCGACCTGAGAGGTTTCAACGTTTAACAGTTTAAAAAAACTTAACACTTAATATTCATACAAAATGGAAATAGTATTGAAGCGTATAGCTAAAAAAGGAACTTATACCATAGGCAGACTCTATCTGCTGACCGATGCAAGCGTAAGTCGTAACTCGCTGCCTGGTAAGAAGATAGACGACAAGAGAAGATTGGTTCATACCTTTGACAGCCAGCTGCTGTCCAAGGACACATATCTCTGCGATACCATGGAGCCTACATGGCGCAATCTGTTGGGTATCAAGCTAAAGCCAAAGGAAGTGGATGCCCGCTATAGCCGCAAGAGCGGCGTGAAGGCTCGTAAGATACCTGGCCATACGGCCATTCCTGAGGGATCATATCCCGTGGTCATATCGTATTCGCCAAGATTCAAGCGTTGGCTGCCATTGCTGCTGGGCGTGCCGAATTTCGAGGGCATCCGCATCCATGCGGGCAATTATCCTGACGACACGCAAGGCTGCATCCTCGTGGGGGAGAACAAGCTTGAGGGCATGGTGGTGGACTCCCGCATCTGGCTGCAGCGACTCATCAACGCCATGACAGCGGCTCGCGACCGAGGTGAAAGTATCTGGATAACCATCCAATAGGATAGGGAGTCATAACTTTTACCATAAAACAGATAGGGAACGCACTGCGTTCCCTATTTATACTTATATTACTTTCTCTATGCACTTTCCTCACGTATCTAATAGTCTGCACTTTGCGTTTTAATCGGTACGAGGCTTGTTTTTGCTTTCTCTATCCTATAAAGAAATAGATTAAAGTTGTTGATTTTCAGAATGTTTTCCGTAATCTTTGTACCACGCTTTTTTTGCTTCTTTTTCTGCTCGGTATATGGGACAAACGTAATAAAAAATCTCAGAAACGAGAAAATATCTGATGAGAAAATTATATTTTTCGAAAACTTTTCTTTTCAAGTGAAGAAAAACAACCGAAAATTTTGTAGTTTCAGAATAATACCGTAACTTTGCCCATAGAAGTTTCTAAAATTTAAAAAATCGAATAATGGCGAGCTTTAGGCTTGAATAAGCGGGAAACCGTGGTGCGACATTAGGGAAAATATTTATTATTATGGGATTAAGAATAAGAAAATCAATAAAAATAGCTCCAGGTGTTCGTTTGAACTTTGGGAAGAAGGGGATTAGCACTTCTATTGGAAAACGTGGTGCAGGTATCACCATTGGTCCTACAGGTACAACAGCTCATGTTGGTATACCTGGTACGGGGATTTCCTATGTAAAGAAAGTTGGAACTGCTAAAAAATCTGCAAAGGAGAAACTGCAATCCACTGATGAAAATGAAAAGCCTAAAAGATAAAAGAAAATATTCTTGCTTAGGTAGTTTTTTAGCAATCTCTGGTATAGTAATAGTTATGGCAATTCATTCTACATGCGAATGGTCGGCATTAACTCTTTCTATATTGGTTATTTGTGTGCTTTATATTTTATTTGCATCCATAACTTATTTTAGTAATACTCTCAAAAAAAATACTTCGACCGATACAAATCACACAAAAAACGTATCCCAAACAATGGAGTCTACAACACCCCCGATTAATCCAAAAGACGTATCTCAAAAAATGGAGTCTACCATAAACCCGATTAATCCAAAAGAACCATTTACCCGTTATAAATATCCGTCTTTTGATCTACTCAAGGAATATGAGGTAAATATCAATCACATAAATGAGGAGGAACAAAGGACTAACAAGAACCGTATCATCGAGGTATTGGGTAATTTTGGAATACAGATAAAAACTATTCATGCATCTGTAGGTCCTGCCATTACGCTCTACGAAATACAATTAGCAGATGGTATGCTTCTATCTAAGGTTAAAGAATTCGAGGATGATATCGCTCTAAGCCTTTCTGCCTTCGGAACTCGTGTTATCGCTCCATTCCCTGGTAAAGAAACGTTTGGAATAGAAATGCCAAATTCTTATCCTGATGATGTAAGCATAGAAAGTGTTCTTAACTCTTCTCAATTTAAAGACACTCGAATGGAACTTCCGTTGGCAATAGGAAAAAACATTGACGGAGAGGTATTTATGATAGATCTATCTATGGCGCCACATTTGCTCATTGCAGGCTCTACATTGCAGAACGATTCTTTAGGATTGGATGCCATTATTTTCTCATTGCTCTATAAAAAACATCCCAACGAACTCAAACTGGTACTCATTGATTTGGGTAAAGTAGAGTTAAATGTCTATTCGAGAATAGCTAATAAGTTTATGGCAGCAATACCCGATGATGAGGCTATAGTCACTAATACCAAGAAAGCAATGCTAACTCTCAATAGCATCTGTCAAGTTGTGAATGACCGCAACAAGCTTTTTGAGAAAGCTGGGGCATACAATATAAAGGAGTATAATCAGATGTACATCAACCGTAGATTGCGACTCGTTGACGGACATGAGTATTTGCCTTACATAGTTGTGGTAATTAATGAGTTTAGTGACCTCATTATGACTTATGGAAAGGAGGCGGAAGACCTTATTGTTAATATTGCCAAGAAAGCTTGTACTGTTGGCATTCATATGGTAATAACTACTCGTCGTCCCTCTAAGAGTGTTGTTACTGATGCTGTTAAGGATAGTATTCCTGAACGCATAGCTTTCAGAATGGTCTTAAAAAGTGAATCTCAAATCATTCTTGGACATCCAGATGCCAATCGTCTTGCAGGAAGAGGAGATATGTTTTGCATCCAAAACAATGAACTTGTACGGGTGCAATGTGCGTTCGTTGATACTACTGAAATCGAGCGCATCAACGAGTATATCTGCGAACAGCCTGGTCCTATCGAACCAATGGAGTTGCCAGAACCAGCCAATGATGAAGGAAGTACAGGTGGAAATGGCAGCATTAGTGCTGGCGATTTGGATCCATTCTTCGAAGAGGCAGCCCACGCGATTGTTCTTTCACAGCAGGGCTCTACTAGCATGATCCAGCGCAGGTTCTGTATAGGCTACAACCGTGCAGGACGACTGATGGACCAGTTGGAGATGGAGGGTATCGTGGGACCAGCGCAAGGTAGCAAGCCGCGTGAGGTGCATGTGAAAAGTATAGACGAATTAAATTTAAAATTAGCTAAACTTGCAAAGCACCCCCATAGTACCATTCACCAAACAGCTCCTATAAATGAGTTGTTGTCAGCCCAAACACGCACATCGGAAAATCAAATAATACAAGAAGATTTACAAAAGAAAGGCTTTTGTGAAAAATCACAAGGAAAAGAGGCTGTGGAAGTCTTAAATTCTATGGATGCTTTAAATTCTTTAATCGGATTAGCTTCCGTAAAGGAAGAATTATCCTCTATGGTCAATTTTATAAAACTGAACAGAAAAAGAACAGAACAAGGGCTTCCCGTAACTCAAATTGCATATCATTGTGTGTTTACAGGAAATCCTGGTACTGGAAAAACAACTGTGGCAAGATTATTAGCAGGAATATTTAAAGAACTAGGAGTATTGAAAAAAGGCCAACTTGTAGAAACTGATAGGTCTGGGTTAGTTGCTGAATATATAGGGCAAACAGCAGTGAAAACTAACAAGATTATAGACACCGCACTTGATGGAGTCCTGTTTATTGACGAAGCATACACTTTGGCTCAAGGTGGAAGTCAAGATTATGGACACGAGGCTATTGCTACTTTGCTTAAACGCATGGAAGACAATAGAGATAGACTAATTGTAGTTCTTGCCGGGTATGGTTCTGAAATGAAAACGTTTATTGAATCTAACCCTGGGTTAAGGTCTCGTTTCAACAGGTACATTAATTTCCCTGATTACACTCCAAATGAATTATTGGAAATATTCCAGAGCTATCTTGTTAAGCAACAATACGTATTGTCAGAATCTGCATTGACTCAAACAGCTAATTTCCTAACAAAGGAAGTTGGTAAAGGTAAGAACGATTTTGGAAATGCTCGTTTTGTAAGAAACCTCTTTGAGAAGGCTATAACACAACAGGCAAATCGTTTGGCTAATATTGAAAGCTGCGATAAAGATATGCTTAAACGCATAGAGGAAGAAGATATTATAAAAAGTATACAACGAATATAATCTTATTAAACGGAAAATCATGAACGGAGAGAAATTTAGAAATACATTCATCTCTATCAAGGGAATTTTAGGCTTGATAGAAGCCAAGGACGTCGCCATCCCTGAAATACAACGTCCGTTTGTTTGGAAGAACAGTCAGGTGCGTGACCTAATAGATTCGCTCTACAAGGGTTATCCTACAGGGTACATTATCCTTTGGAAGAATCCTAACGTAAAACTAAAGGATGGTACAATATCTTCAGGCAAAAAAGTGATCATAGATGGTCAACAGCGCATTACTGCATTGATGACTGCCGTAGCGGCGCAAAAAGTTTTTAACAATGAGTTCAAAGAGTGCCGTGTAAAAATTGCTTTCAATCCGTTTGCTGCACTTGACTATGCAAATGGTAACAGCGAAGCGGAAATTTTCGCAGTGCAAACACCAGCTCACTTAAAAAGCAAGTATTGGATTCCTGATATTTCTGAAATATTCAGTACTTCGTTTTCATCGTGGACTTTTATTCCAAAATATATAGAGCAGAATCCCAACATGACAGGCGAGGACTTACAGGGAGTTCTGAACACCTTGAAAGGGATAGAGGCCATTCAGATGGGAGTGATAGAACTGTCAGAGAATCTTGATATAGACGTGGTGACTGACATCTTCATCCGCATCAACTCCAAAGGCTCAGCTCTCAGCCAAGGCGACTTTGTGATGTCAAAGATGGCTGCAGATGAGGCGCACAAGGGTAATACCTTGCGCAAAATCATTGATTATTTCAGTCATTTATCAGTTGTACCCACCTATTATAACTATATCAAGGAACATGATACAGAGTTTGCTGGAAGTGGCTATTTGGAAAAACTTGCTTGGCTTTCTACAGATACAGAGACAGTATATGATCCGACTTGTGATGATGTTATACGTGTCGCTTTCATGCATAAATTGAAGCGAGCCAAGTTGGCTGAACTTGTGCAGTTGCTCACGGGACGTGACTTTGAAACCCGAGATTTCAAAGAGGAGATTGTTGATGACACGTTTAAGCAAATGTATGAAGGTGTACTTAATGTTATCAGCCAGCACAACTTCACGCAGTTTATGATAGCCATCAAGTCTGCAGGTTTTATATCAAGCAAGATGGTCACTTCAAATATGGCCCTTGATTTTGCCTACACCATACACCTGTTGCTCCAAAAGTCAGATGTGCCTGTTGCTGAACGGAAACGCATTGTTCAGAAATGGTATGTGTTGTCTGCTCTAACCGGAAGATACAGCACATCACCAGAGTCTGCTTTTGCAAGGGATTTGCGTCAGATAAGTGAGCGAGGAGTACCGACAATGCTTAAGGCTATGGAAGATGCCATTCTGTCTGAAAACTTTTGGACGGTGGCTTTGCCCCAAAATTTGAACTCCACGTCTACGACCAATCCTACTTATCTTGTGTATTTAGCTGCTCAGGTTTATTTCAACGACATTTCTTTATTGTCTTCCAATATAACGGTGCGTGAGTTGATAAGCCTTGGTGGGGACGTACACCACATATTCCCCAAGAAGTATCTTATCAAGAACAATTACAGTAAAAACTTCTACAATCAGGAAGCCAACTATGCTTACCTTGACAGGCCTGTAAATGAATCGATAGGAATGCGTGCCCCAAAAGACTATTTTTCTTTGGCGTTGAAACAGTGTGAAACCAAGCAAGCAGAATGTGGGTCTATTATTGATGCTGATTTCCTTAAAGTAAATCTTGCAGCAAACTGTATTCCCGAAAATATTTGCGACTTAGACAGTGATCTGTATCCTGAGTTTCTTGAGCAGCGGCGTCTATTGATGGCACAGAAAATACGCAGCTATTACGAGAGTTTGTAACTGGCAAATCCAATTTATTTGTGTATGATATACTCACAATATGGGGGCAAGTTGATGGCTTACCCAAAAGTGCCAGATAAATAATTTGCATATTTCATTGATTGGCAATTATGTTTATAATCTATTTGCCAGTCAATGGAATATAAATGGGGAGGAGCTTCTTACTTTTCCGATGCCATGGATATTGCTAATGTTATTATAACAATAGTGATGACCACACATGGAAGGAAAATCCAAAGTGGTACTTTTCTTCTACTCGATTAGTTCATATTCTATGATTTCAGCAGCTTGATTTCTTTCTGGCTTAATCCCGTCATTTCCATGATAGTGGTATCATCCAATCCTTTAGACAACATTTTCTTTGCAATTTCCTGGGCTTTTTGGTAGCTGCCTTTTGCTTCACCCTGGGCTAGGCCTTTAGCTAGACCTTTAGCTTCACCTTCCTCCATTCCCTCCTCATATCTGTCTTTCAGGAGGGTCTTCTCTGTTCTTACTGTATCCCAGAATTTATCATAGGTACGGAGCTCAGTATCTGTGAAGGAGGTTACCTTGAGCTCTTCCAGCGCCTTGCTTATCTCGGGACACTCCAACAAGTCAGCAGGAACCTCTCTTGTATTGGAGTTAATCTCCGTGAGGAAGCGGAGCCATAATACGCTCATTCGCTTTTCCATGAAAGTATGAGGTGTAAACTTCGGCAATTCAATAAAGGTGAAGTGCAGACCTTCTATCACTTTCTTCGTGTCTTTGTCGTGAACGATGCGGTAATTGTGGATGAAGCAATCGGGCATATCTTTCTCGAATATTTCATTCACGAGGTTCAGGGAATACACGGGCTTCAATATACTATAATCTTCATTTTTCTGGAGTTGCGTTACATAAAGCTTGGAAGCATTGAAGAGTACTCGCTGCATAAAAGCATTGCTCCATTCCATCTGCATTTCAACACAGAACTTCCTGCTGGAAACATCCTGGCATAGTACATCTACGATCGTGTTTTTCCGTCCATAAAGTTCTGGTACAAGTTCTGTCGGCAAATATTTAATCTCCACTATCTGCTCCTCATCGGAAAGGGGCAGGAGGGAGTTGAGCAAACTGATGAGCAGATCAGGATGCTTTGCAAATATTTTCTTGAAGGTCAAATCTGCCTTCGGATCTAGATACATCATATTTTCTTCTCCTTATCATTTTATCCTTATTTGTTCCGAGATATTCGGCTTTCTTCTAAGTCTGCTGCAAAGTTAATACTTTTATTTTTATAATACAAGAAAAATAAGGGTAAATTCTCTCTTTCTTTTATTCTTAGTCATAAAAACTCCGATGGATAGCTGTAATACCGATAGGAGGGTGTGTTTCTGGCGGTAGATGTGGACGAGGGACAGAGGGTAGGTCAATGACTTACCCTTTATTTTTGTATTGGAAATCTTAGTTTGAGATATAGAAATACTGCAAAATTGTAGGGAAAGTTTTGTTTTCTCAAATATTATGTATATCTTTGCGGTGTAAAAGTTATATTTAATATGGAAGAAAATAATAATTTAGGAGAATTTTCAAATTTTATGCTTTACTCTTCTGGTGAGAGTAAGGTAAGTGTTCAAGTGTTGATAGACAAACAACACAATACAATTTGGGCTACTCAGAAGAGTATAGCTGAATTATTTGATGTTAATAAGTCTTCAGTGAGCAGGCATATATCAAACATCTATAAGGAAGGTGAATTAAATAAAGATATGACGGTTGCAAAAATTGCAACTGTCGTAAACAGAGGTGTAAGAGGCTCTGTTACAGAGAATATTGATTACTACAATTTAGATGTTATTATAAGTGTAGGTTATCGCATTAGCAACTATAAGGCTACTCAATTCCGTATTTGGGCAACAAAGGTATTGAAAGAGTACATGGTTAAGGGCTTTGCGCTTGATGATGAGAGACTTAAACAAGGTCAAGGTATCTTTGGCAAGGACTTCTTTAAAGAATTGTTGGAGCGTATCAGAGAGATACGTGCTTCTGAAAGAATGTTCTATGAGAAGATTACTGATATATTCCGCGATTGTAGTGAAGACTACGATCCTAAGTCACCTATATCTCGAAAGTTCTATTCTGCTATGCAGAATAAGTTTCATTATGCAATACACCAACATACTGCATCTGAAATTATTAGAGAACGTGCTGATTCTACAAAACCACACATGGGGCTTACAAGTTGGAAACATCAAAAGACAGGCGGAAAGGTCTACAAGTCTGATGCTATCATAGCGAAGAACTACTTGCAAGAAGGCGAAATTACAGCTCTCAATAAGTTGGTAAATATGTTCCTTGATTATGCAGAACGTATGGCAGAGAAAAGAACTGGCTCTTACAAAATGGAGGATTGGGCAAAACGTTTGGATATGTTTCTTAACTTCAACGAATACCCTATCTTGGAAAACTCTGGTAAGGTAAGCCGTGAAGTAGCAAAGCGTTTTGCAGAGACAGAATATAGTAAATTCCGTGTTATACAAGATAGAGAATATAAGTCAGACTTTAACAAGCTAATTGATGCAAGTATTAATGGCTTACCAAAAGAAGATATAGACAAGGATAAGAAAAAGGATAATAATGATGAGAATAATGATAAAAATGAAGATAAGAAAAATCCTCCAGAATAATATATAACTTTTACAAAGAAAGAGGATGTAAAGAAGGGAGTGTTGTTTAGCACTCCCTTTTCTTTTACTCATTAACCTTCCAGTAGATTTTACCCCACATTCTTACAAAAGCATAAGGTTTTACTCGCTTAGGAAGGTTAGATACATACTTTTCGACCATTCGGGTTTCACTAGGCGAAAAATCGCCATACATTACAAAAATTGACATGATATTTATCTTTTTTAATTATGCACTCCACTATTAGAATGCAATGCAAAGATAATCAATGTTTGCCGTTTTAAAATTTGGATTATACGATGTCTCCCAAGTACCAAGAAATTCAATGGGTAGAACGAATTTTTATCCAATTCTTGATAATATAAGTTGATAACATTTTTATAAGCAGTTGATAACATATTAGTAACCCACTTCGATTTAACATTTCTAAAGAAAAGCCGAACGAACTATGTATCAGCTCATTGCAGAGATTGCCACGTAAACGATACGACGATACGTCTATATTCCGATGTTATCAATCTGTTATCAGCCAATAAATACAAAAACGGATATAACTACCTTATCAATAGGAAGTTATATCCGTTTTGCTTCTAGAAATCTAAGCTGTGATTGGCTTTTTTTTCTTAATTTTGTACACCCTTAGGGATTCGAACCCTAGACCCACTGATTAAGAGTCAGTTGC
>ERZ1034847.798-NODE-798-length-11638-cov-6.277735_pt1 | contig 11638 bp, 10 predicted proteins | sample MGYA00520633_ERZ1034847 | MGnify/ENA primary metagenome ERZ1034847 (study PRJEB33766, sample SAMN09781732) | gut metagenome | biome: gut microbiome | host: Homo sapiens | place: Madagascar | study: EMG produced TPA metagenomics assembly of the PRJNA485056 data set... | reverse complement strand
GCTCACAAAGAAAATAATATTTGTTTATACCGTTTTTCTTTCATTTACGTTATGAGTGACTTGTGGGAGAACGCTTATACATGTCCAATTTACGCTGTGAATTGCACCACAGAATCTGCAATTTACGTTATGAAACTCCGGTTATGGGATGAGTGCCTATTGGGTAACGACAGAAATCAATCTGTATTCCCATCATAATTTAAGTTCAACTTCTTTGAATGAATTTTCATAGAATAAAATAGATTTTCAAATGCAATTATGGTAGAATCATGGTGTTAATGAGTTTGACTAATCATATTTACATGAACAGGTGAATGATTGAAATTACAGAGGAGAACAAATAGATGATTTCCATTGATACCAAAAGACTCCATCTTCGGAATGTATTGCAAAATGATGTGGATGTAATATTTGATTATAGAAACAATGAAATATGTGCTCAATATCAGAGAGGACAGATAAAAGACTATGAAGGAATTGTAAGTTTGATTGAACGCCGAAGAAATGATGAGATATCAATTGATTTTCCTTGTATGATAGCAGTAGCACTAAAGGATACAAATGAAATGATTGGTGAAATAGTTGTTATGCCAAAGGATCATACATTTTCTCTCGGATATACCTTTTCTTATAAATATCATCGACAAGGATATGCTTTTGAAGCCTTAACTGTTTTGACTGAACATCTTCACAAGATGGCTCCGGAATGGGAGTTTATTAGTTTTACAGAATGTGAAAATATAGCTAGTATTGAATTGCTTAAGAAATTAGGATATAAGAATCTTGGCTATGTTCCAAGTCTGGATTCTCAAGCATTCGGCAAATGGACTACAGTGGACACGGAGGAAGAATTTGCTCATCTGAGCAAATAACTTCTGGTTGCCTAAACACTTATTACCACAATACAACAGAATAACCCACACTGCGTCAGAGTATATAGAAAAAAATCAGCGACAGATGCCTCCACGGTCACTGCCGCAGGAAAAGGATGGATAAAACTATGAAATTTATTTCCTGGAATGTAAACGGACTTCGCGCCTGCATGCAAAAAGGATTTTTAGATTTTTTCAATGAAGTGGATGCAGATTTTTTCTGTGTCCAGGAGACAAAATTACAGGAAGGGCAGATTGCCCTTGATCTCCCCGGCTACCATCAGTTCTGGAATTATGCCGAAAAAAAAGGCTATTCGGGCACTGCTATTTTTACAAAACACGAACCACTCTCTGTCTCTTATGGCATCGGCATCCCGGAGCATGACCATGAGGGGCGTGTCATCACATTGGAATACGATGCTTTTTATCTGGTTACCTGTTACACTCCGAATTCCCAGAACGAACTGGCAAGACTTCCTTACCGCATGCAGTGGGAAGAAGATTTTCTTGCCTTTCTGAAAAGGCTCGACGAGGTAAAACCTGTCATTGTCTGTGGAGATCTGAATGTTGCACATGAAGAAATTGATTTGAAGAATCCAAAAACCAACCGCAAAAATGCCGGTTTTTCCGATGAAGAACGTGCAAAGATGACCACTCTGTTAAACTCCGGATTCACAGATACTTTCCGCTATTTTTATCCGGATAAAGAGGGCATCTACTCCTGGTGGTCTTACCGGTTCAAGGCACGTGAGAAGAACGCTGGATGGCGTATTGACTATTTTATCACTTCCAGATGTCTGGATGCAAAGCTGCAGTCTGCCGGAATCCATACGGAAGTGTACGGCTCTGACCATTGTCCGGTGGAACTTATTGCAGACGCCTGATGCAGTGATAATATGTTTTTTAACGTCGTTTCTCATAAGAAAAAAAGAAAGAACGGGTTACCAATGTCATCTTAACTTAATGACATTGGAACGTAACCCGCTCTTTCTTTTTTTCTCTTTCAGACTTTTTCTATGATCCTTCACTGCTATCTGTTTTTCTTGCATCTCTTTCCTGCTGCAAACAGAATACTGCATCCTGCACAGAGAATGAGCGTCCATACCATCCACAGGGAGTTGTCTCCTGTTTTTGGCGATCTGCCTGTCAGAGTGGTATTCACATCCTCATATACCAAGGCATAGGTTGAGAAACCATCCGTTGCAAATGTAAACTGATTCGTGGCTGCATCGTAAGTTCCATCGATCAGTACTGCTACACCATCATGGATTCTGACGATCCTGTAAGTGCGTTCAATACTACTGTCATGGTTCACAAGGTTCTGCGGAATTGTGATCGCTATATACATTGGTGCGGATAAATCCGTAATCTGGCGATCCGCTCTTCCTGATATCTTCAATGTTAAATTAAGATTTAAGTATTGTCCAATCACATTGTTTCCAAGAACACTCTGAATGAGTGCAATCTCTTCTTTTGTTGGTGTCATGCCGGATGCGCTCAAAACAAACTGCGTCTTGTTTCCGGCTTTTACTGCCTTGTTCTCGTCTTCACTTAATTTTGCAAGATTCAGAAGCTGATCTGCTGCACTTGCGATATTGATTGCAGGGACTCCCTCTCCGCTTACTGACTGTGCAGTTATCGCATTATCTGTAGATCCCGCAGCCGAAGAGGCAGTTGTGGAAGATGTATTGGAACTTTTTTCCGTTTTTGCATTACCATTATCCGCTTTCTTTGCTGTTTTCACAATAAAATAAGTTGAGAACTGATTTGTCTCAAAAGTCAGCGTACCATCTTCCGACACAGACGCTGGAAGGTTTGTGAGGTTTCCGTTATGCTCCCTTACAACCTCATATCCTGCCGCCGTGTCATAATCAGCCACTTGTAGTTTCATTTTTACAGGCTGGTCGAACTGCGTGACTGGATTCTCCCAGTTAGTTCCATCTCCCTTGCTGACAATCTGGTCTAAGGTCAGGTTTACTGCTTCTGCACTTACTGCATTTTCTACCTGTGCAAGTGCATTTGTTGTATTTGCATCCGAATCCTCCACGGTAAGACGCAGATTTCCACTTGGAGCCGCATTTGCTCCATTTTCAACAGAAGCAGAAGAGACTTTTGTTCCTGATGTCTTAATTTCATCCTGTGTCTGTGTGAAGATTCCTTTAAAATGCACGTTGGTATCCGGCATTGTGAAGGTGAAGGTGGATACCTGATTGTCCAATGCCTCCAGCTCCACTCCATTGATAGAAGCCCCCGACAACTGATAACCATAATCCGGGATCAACTTAATGGTAACAACATCATCTCTTTTTACCTCAAGATGTCCTCCCTTTTCATTCCCCGGATTATTTGCAAAATCAGAAAATGTCATTTGTGACACATCTTGACCATTGATTTTAATAATTTCCGCTGTTCCATGTTCGATCCTGCCATCTTCCCCATAGGTATCATCATACGCCCATGTAACAGTCAGGCATTTTCGATCGATCTGGATATGCTGAGTACCATTTACCGTAATAGCAGTATCTTCACTGGTTCCTGCGACCTGCGCTCCGTAAAACTGTATCACATACTCATCCGTCTTTGCTAGCTGTGCATATATGGATACAGATGTAATCGATTCATCCAATAAGCAAACCATTCCACTCTCATCAAATGCTGCCTTTTTTTGATTTAACAGATCTGTAAGCGCAACAAACCCTGTATTATCTGGATTTACATATAATTCTAGTCCTGCATATAATTTCAGGTTCTGATACGAACTCCATGCATTTCCTTCAAACTGCAAGCTTACCCTTGTTGGCTGTGGCGGATTACCACCCTGACTTCCACCACCTGCTGAAAAGTTTGTAAACTCAATATGAATACCGCCTGTAATTTTAATTGCAGCACCATCTTCCACTTCTCCACTGTTTGGAATTGTTGCCTTATAAGTACTGTCTTGTGCATAAGTAATTTTAATATATACATTCTCACCCTGAATGGTATATTTAGGCTTCCCCTGATCATCAGACGCTGTCAACTTCGATATATCATTCCATACAGCACTTTCACTGCCATCAAGATAATCTGTAGAATATTGGATTGTACCATATGTTTTTTTGTAATTTTCATCATAAGTCCCATTATCCAATGTAATCTCTACAGAATTACTGCTGCCTTGTCCTCCTTCGCCCTCTGCTGACACGTTCATCGCCGGCAGGACACCGAATATCAGTACCAATGTCAACAGGACACTGACTGCTTTCTTCCACGCCTTTCTCATCCGCTTTTCCTCCTATACTACTTTTTAGTGTAATTATGTTCTCCCATTTGGGGACTCTTCTCTACACTTTTCCGCTTCCGCCACATACCGTACATTTCTTCGCTCCATGACAGAGAATACAATCATCCGTGATCACACCCTTGCCATGACAAATAGAACACGGCTTTCCATGTGAACCGCCACAGAGTTCGCAGACAATTTTTCCTGCGCCGCCACAATGTCTGCATGCCGAACCATCCGTTGCATCCACGCCACTTCCTTTGCACCCCGGACATGTCTGCATACCAGATGTATCACAGTTGCTGCAGGTCTCAACGAGACTGCCATGACAGCGTTTGCACGGCAGTGTCCCACCGCCGCACTCTGCACAGATTCCGGTTCCTCCACATGCACTGCATGTCTTTTTCCCTGTAGAATCTGAAATGGTCTGTAAGACTTTCTCCAGTTTTCCGCCGTCTGTTGCCTCCTGCACCCAGACAACATCTGTCGTAACCTCATTCTGCCCGGTCAGATATCCTTTTTCTTCTGCGGCACCCACAATTGTCTCCATCCCATCTGCAAGCTTCTGTCCTGTCAGATCAACTGTTTCAAATAAATCTGCCGCATCCTCATTCAGATACTCCACATAGACAATGCATCCTTCCGAATCTAAATATAAATTAAATTCAGGATTAATTTTTACATGGATCACAGCCGCATACACTAAATCGTCTGGCATCCCAACCCCTCCGGCTTTCTCCGTTGAAAAAGCTTCCGTCGTTTCTGTCCTCATGACTGCTTCTGCATCACGTCTTTCTTCAGAACTCTGTTCGGTCGCTGCGATCGTCTGATCACTCACTTCTTTTCCACAGGAAGTTACAGTAAACAACATCACCGCAAGACAAAAAAAGACTCCCAGATCACGCACCTTATGTCTCATTCAAGCCTCCTATCTCCATAAAAGGAATATACTTGAAAAATCTTAACATAAAATTACACGATCCGGGAGTTTACATATGTCTCAATCGTCACGATCAGCCTTTTTTTCCGGTTTCCATGTATAATAAAACTGGATCAGGCCAATCCTTGAATTTGTATCTGTTTTTTTGTTGAGCGATGAAATATATCGATATAACATTGCCCTTGAAATATAAAGCCTATTTGCGATCCCCTGCACCTCCTCATCCGATGCCAAAAGCATTTTCAACACCTCCTGCTCCCGTTCTGTCAGCGCATAAGTATCTGCAAATGCTGAAAAATAATCCTGCTCCTCTTCCTGTTTCCGCTCCTGATCAGGCAATTCCACATCCGTCTGTCCCATCACCGTGTAAATATAAATCGCAATGCTGATCAGCACAAATAACCCGATCGATGCGATCATGATCTTCGTACTGTCGCCGGACCGGATCAGTGCTACAGAAAAGCTTCCAATGAGTATGGCGCAGAGATTGTTCACCGCTCTTCCCATGCCAGCCCAAAACTGTGGCACTCTCATGTACCCCGCCAACCGCACAAAACCGGTCGAGAAAAACACAACAAAGAAGCCTGCCGACAGATAAAATACGATCAGCCCAAACAAAAAAGATCCGCCGGAAACGATCACAAGTATACACACCGTGGAGAGCAGCGTCACACAGTACATGATGAGATTCCTGTATCTGCCTTTTCCATAATCAAACAACACGCCTGACACAAGTCCGCTGACCGCCAGGATCAGTCTTGGCCACTGTCCGATATCCATACTTCCACCTGCATGCCCTAATGTCACTGCATTGTCTAATGTTGCAAAAATACAGGTCATAAGGGCGACTGTGAAAATGAGCATAACTGCCGCTGCATACGGATGTCTGATGGGATCTGACTCATATAGGTTCCGCTCCATCAGGCTTTCTGCCACCTTCCTTTTCTCCATCAGAAAAAGAAGTGCCCAGAATGCCACAGCCAAAATCACTGCTTCCAACGCTGCATTATGGATCAGATTGTTTTCGAGAAACTGTAAAAAAAGTCCGATTGCATACGATACCCCCACCATTTCCGCCAGATGTTCTTCCATACCATAGCGGCACGCTGCCCGGTAGTGTACCAGACTTCCGGCTATTCCAAGCAGCACATATAAAATCAGTCCTGCTGCAAGTGTGCTTCCATAACTCTGATGTACCTGGATCCCCCACAGACATACAGCTGCGAGGACTCCGGCACCAGCACTGCCTGCCTTCTTTTCCCTTTCCCGCAGTTTACCATCCAATATGCCAAACAGAAGAAAACCAACCGTACTGCTTCCAAGCACATAACTCTGTGCCAGCACCACTCCACCTGAATCCGTCTGAAATGCCATCATATTGTCAAATAAATATTCTGCTCCTAAAAACACATAATTAAATAATGCCAGAGCAGTCATAATCTCGATCCGCTCTCTCTTCCAGAATATATTCTTCATTTGTTAATTCTGCCTTTAATTTTTATGAAATTCCGTACCAGAGCTCAGATAATGACTCCGCCGCCGGCAATGTAATCTCCATCATAAAGTACAACTGCCTGTCCCGGTGTCACTGCGCGTACCGGTTCTTCAAATACACAATGGATCTGATCTTCTCCGGTACGTGTCACTTTACACATACTTCCACTGTGGGAGTAGCGGATTTTTGCCTTTAACTTCACTTCGCCTTCAATGTCTGGGATCGACATGAAGTTCACATGATCCGCATACAGTTCTGTCGTAAACACATCCTCATTCGAACCTAATACAACCTCGTTTGTCTCCGGGCGGATCTCTGTCACAAACACAGGGTAACCAAGTGCAATCCCAAGACCTTTTCTCTGTCCGACCGTGTAATGTGTGATCCCTTTATGTCTTCCGAGTATTTTTCCATCCGTAGACACAAAATTTCCGGGCGGCGGCACAAGTTTTCCACACTCTTTATCAATAAATCCCGCATAATCATCATCCGGGATAAAACAAATCTCCATGCTGTCTTTTTTGTGTGCGACCATCAGCCCGATTTCCTCTGCAATCTGGCGGATCTCGTCCTTATGATAATCTCCGACCGGCATGAGTGTTCTCGACAACTGCGCCTGCGTCAGATTGTAAAGTGCATAAGTCTGGTCTTTCTCGGCGGTGACAGAATTTTTGATCGCATAACGACCATTTGGAAGCTGCTCAACCCTTGCATAATGTCCGGTCGCAATGTAATCTGCACCGATTGCAAGACTCCTGTCTAATAACGCCTCCCACTTCACATATCGGTTGCATGCGATACATGGATTCGGCGTCCTTCCCTTCAGATATTCTGCTGTAAAATAATCCATGACATTCTTTTTGAATTCCTGCTTAAAATTCATGACGTAATACGGAATTTCCAGACGGTCCGCCACTCTTCTGGCATCATCAACGGCGCTCAGTCCACAGCAGCCACCGTTTTTTTCCTGTGTAAATTCATCCTCATCCTGCCATATCTGCATGGTGACACCGATCACATCATATCCCTGCTTCTTTAATAAATACGCTGCAACGGAAGAATCCACGCCTCCCGACATTCCTACTACTACTTTTTTTGCCATAGTTTACCTCTTTTCCCGCCATAAAAAAATTATGAGAAACCCATTTTTATGAGCTTCTCATAACATATCATGTCTGTATTTATTTTGCAACCGTTTAGGTTGTGGTATTATAGATCTCACCTGTCGTATAATTGTATGTATACATGCCTGACTTGTTGTAAGTATTGGCTTTCTCCGCCTCACTCTTTGCGTAACTCTCGATCATACCTGCCTGAACCGAGGTCTGATAACCAAATCCGCCTGTCGTATGGAACAGGGATTTTACCGTGTTCATATCGGCTTTCTTAAATGCTGTCTCATCAATGGAAAGCTTATTGTCGGTTCCGATTGTGATGCCGACAGAACTGAGCATGTTGGAATTTGCCTTTGTCAGATTGACCATAGACTTCGTGCTTCTTAAGATGCTGTTGGTATTGGAATCTCCACCCTCTTTTAACATCTTATTGTAGCTGTCCACAAAATCACTGACCGCCTTGTAAATCTTATCTGTATCATACTCATAAGAAACATTTCCATCTTTATCTGTCGTCTGTTTCTTTGTAAACAAAGATTTATCTCCATTTGTTCTCAGTGTCTCAGACGCCTTCTTTAAATCCTCTGCTGCGCTCTCGATATTTGCAAGTGTCTTGGAAGAATCTTTGGAAGTCGATGTGGTAGCAGACACAGACGAAGATGATGAATCGCCCGATGCCTCCTTTGTGTAATAAGCCTTCATCAGCTTTGTGTAACTTCCATTTTGGATTGTGGCATAGTCAGAATAACTAATACCAAGTAAATCTGATGTTCCAAACATTGCACTTGTTTTCGTACTTCCTGAATTCAAACTGGAAAACAGTACGCCGATGGAAGATGAATCATATCCTGAAATTGTTGCCATATTTCTCACTCCTTTGATCAGCAATCATCCATGTAAAACAATATCGTTGTGTAATTATGCATTCTCCCTCATAATTACCTCTCTCTTATCATTACATCGTCATTTTAGCTTCATTTTATTAGTTTTTCAAGGTCATTTCTGTAGTTTTGCACAAAAATTTTTAATTATTCAACAATTGTTCATACTTTATTCACATATTACTGTTACAATAAACTCATAAATGAAACGGAAATAAGTTTTTAATACTTGATAAATTTTTTCATAATAGCCCAGACGCCTTTGGTGTCTGGGCACTCCTCATTTCAGAGGTCTTTTCAGATGGCAGAATGCCATCTGTTTTTATATATTCTCAATCTGCCAGTCAATTGGTTCCACACCATTCGCCTGCAAAAATTCATTCGCCTTGCTGAAATGCCTGCATCCGAAAAATCCCCGGTACGCAGACAGTGGGCTTGGATGCGGTGCTGTCAGGATCAGATGCTTTGGATTGGTCAGCATCGGTATCTTGCTCTGTGCCGGTCTTCCCCACAGCATGTATACAATCGGTCTGTCCTGGGCATTCACAGCCTGGATGATTGCATCTGTAAACTGTTCCCAGCCATGTCCCTGATGGGAATTTGCCTGATGTGCACGTACTGTAAGTACTGTGTTTAATAAAAGTACACCCTGGTCTGCCCATTTTTTCAGATATCCATTATTTGGGATATAACAGCCGAGATCATCATGCAATTCCTTATAGATATTCTGTAATGACGGTGGTATTTCTTTTTGTTCCGGTAATACGGAAAAAGATAATCCATGCGCCTGATTTACATTATGATATGGATCCTGCCCAAGTAAAAGCACTTTCACCTTGCTTAACGGTGTAAAATGCATTGCATTAAAAATATCGTCCGCCGGTGGATAAATCACCGCTTTACTGTATTCATCGCGGACAAACTGATATAACTCTCTATAATATGGCTTTTTGAATTCCCCCTGGATTTCATCCAGCCAGTCATTTGTAATCATTGACATTTTTGTTACCTTCTTAAAATTTCTCCTGCACTGCTGCATTTGTCCGGGACATCCAGTCTGCTGCCGGATGTCTCAGCGCCGCACCGGAACTCCCCGGCCTGCAAGATAATCTTTCAGATCAGCGATTTCCAGCTCTTTATAATGGAACAGAGAAGCTGCTAACGCTGCGTCTGCTTTTCCTTCCGTCAGCGCATCATAAAAATGCTCTTTTGTTCCGGCTCCACCAGATGCGATTACCGGAATGGATACATTTTCAGCGATCATTCTGGTGAGTTCCAGATCATAACCGGCTTTTGTGCCATCACAGTCCATGCTGGTCAGCAAAATCTCACCCGCACCCAGTCTGTCTGCTTTCATCGCCCATTCAACAGCATCCATGCCAACATCGATACGACCGCCATTTTTATAAATATTCCAACCGGAACCATCTTCTCTTCGTCTTGCATCAATGGCTACAACCACACACTGACTTCCAAATTTATCTGCAGCCTCACTGATCAGATTCGGGTTATTGATGGCAGATGAGTTGATGGAGATCTTATCTGCTCCCTCGCGGAGCAACGCCTTAAAATCATCTACCGTGCGGATTCCTCCACCCACGGTAAACGGGATAAATACCTTTTCTGCGACCTTTCGCACCATATCGACCACAGTCTCCCGCGCATCAGACGTTGCTGTGATGTCTAAAAATACTAATTCATCTGCTCCTGCCTTATCATACGCTGCCGCAATTTCTACCGGATCACCTGCATCTCTTAAGTTAACAAAATTAACACCTTTTACCACGCGTCCCTGATTTACATCCAGACACGGAATAATTCTTTTTGTAAACATTGACGTTCCTCCTACAATTTTGCAAAGTTAGAAAGTATCTGTAATCCTACTGTTCCACTTTTTTCCGGATGGAACTGACATGCAAAAATATTATCTTTTTCCACAGACGCATGAATATGTGTGCTGTACTCGATGGTTGCTTTGACAATTGACTCTTCTCTGGCTTTTAAATAATAGGAATGAACAAAATAAACAAATGGATTGCCATTCAGATTTTCAAACAGTCGTCCATTGTTCTGCAGATCCAGCGAATTCCATCCAATATTTGGAATTTTCAGTCCTTCCTGTTCTGGGATTCGAAGGATTTCTCCATCCAACAGATGTAACCCTTCCACTCCCTCAGACTCTTCACTTCCTTCAAACAAAAGCTGTAATCCCAGACAGATTCCCAAAAATGGTTTCTGTTCTGCCGCCACTTCATGAATGACCTTATCAAGTTCAAACTTCCTCAGCTGGCTCATAGCATCTCCAAAGGAACCAACACCTGGAAGAATCACTTTGTCTGCCTTTTCAATCTCATGAAAATCTCTTGTGATCACGCACTCCTGCCCCAGAAACTGTAATGCCTTTTCTACACTTTTTAAATTTCCTGCATCATAGTCAATGATCGCTATCATTCTGTCACCTCTGATAAGCCTGCCTTCTCTAATGCTTTGTAAATTTCTCTGGAATAAGTTTCTTTATCGGACAGAGCATACATAGTTCTTGCATCCTCTGCTGTCAATCCAAAATCCTGCTGTAATGCTGTCTCTGCTGCACTTTCAATCTTATCAAGCTCGCCCCTGCATCCATAAGTCTCTGCATCCTGCAGATACTTATCATATCGCTGTACAGTGCGGATCAAAGAATCCAATGCCATATCATAAACTTTTGCGTCCATCATGCTCTCGTAAGCTTCATACTCTGCCGAAACCATAGCGGTAATACGATATTTCTCATAGGTATCAGCATCCTTTTCCTTGACTTTCTCTCCAGCCACAGACTGGAAAGCATCCGAATATCTTCCCTCTGCAAATGCCTGGCTGGCATCTGCAAAACTGTTTGAATATCCAAGTAAATGAGTCCCTGCCAAAACAAATACCAGAATGGATAATGCCATCACAAAAACAAGAATCACTGGCACTTTTGGCAGTGGTGGTGTGTTATCCGGTTCTGCCGGTGGCTTTGGTTTCTTCTCTTTCTTTGGTTTTACTTTTTTCTCTTTCGGCTGCTTTGGTGCTTTTTCTTTCTTCTTTTTCT
>ERZ1034847.795-NODE-795-length-11656-cov-6.899664_pt1 | contig 11656 bp, 7 predicted proteins | sample MGYA00520633_ERZ1034847 | MGnify/ENA primary metagenome ERZ1034847 (study PRJEB33766, sample SAMN09781732) | gut metagenome | biome: gut microbiome | host: Homo sapiens | place: Madagascar | study: EMG produced TPA metagenomics assembly of the PRJNA485056 data set... | reverse complement strand
GCCGGGATTCTGTGTCCCCACCATAACTGTCTGGAAATACACCAGTCACGGATATTGTCTGTCCAGTTGAAGTATGTCTTCTCCATACGTTTTGGAAGTAACTGGATATCACCATTTTTTACGCCTTCAACTGCCGGTTTGATCATCTCGTCCATTTTCACGAACCACTGCTGTTTGATCATTGGTTCAACGGTTGTGCCGCAGCGGTCATGTGTACCTACGTTGTGGGAATGTGGAACAACTTTTACTAAAAGTCCTGCTTCCTCTAAATCTTTTACTAATGCTTTTCTGCACTCGTAGCGGTCCATTCCCTCATATTTTCCTGCTAACTTGTTCATGGTTGCATCGTCATTGATGACAACGATCTCTTCCAGGTTGTGGCGTTTTCCAACCTCAAAGTCGTTCGGGTCATGGGCTGGTGTGATCTTCACACATCCGGTTCCAAACTCTTTGTCTACATATGGATCAGCGATCACCGGAATCTCACGGTCTGTCATCGGAAGTTTTAACATTTTTCCAACAATGTCTTTGTATCTCTCATCATCCGGGTTTACAGCAACAGCGGTATCTCCGAATAAAGTCTCCGGTCTTGTCGTCGCAATCTCAACGAATCTTCCTTCCTCGCCAACTACCGGGTAGTTGATATGCCAGAAGAATCCGTCCTGCTCCTCATGCTCTACCTCTGCATCGGAAATGGATGTCTTACAAACCGGGCACCAGTTTACGATACGGGAACCCTTGTAGATATATCCTTTTTCATATAATTTAATAAAAACTTCCTGTACGGCATCAGAACATCCTTTATCCATGGTAAAACGTTCTCTCTGCCAGTCTGCAGAAGAACCCAGTTTCTTTAACTGATTGATGATACGGCTTCCGTATTCCTCTCTCCATTCCCAGCATTTCTCTAAAAAACCCTCTCTTCCGAGATCTGCTTTGTCAATTCCTTTTTCTTTTAAAGACTGGATGACTTTTACTTCGGTTGCGATCGAAGCATGGTCTGTTCCAGGCTGCCATAATGCATTGTAACCCTGCATTCTCTTGTAGCGGATCAAAATATCCTGCATGGTATTGTCTAATGCGTGTCCCATGTGAAGCTGTCCGGTAATGTTTGGTGGAGGCATCACAATGGTGAATGGTTTCTTGCTGCGATCTACTTCTGCATGGAAGTAACCGTTGTCTTCCCATTTTTTATAGAGACGTTCTTCAATGCCCTTTGGGTCATAGGTCTTTGCTAATTCCTTCATTTGTCTTTTTCCTTTCTTAAAAAAATAAAAGCCCTTCACATCCATACGGATGCAAAGGGCGTGTCAACGCGGTACCACCTTTGTTATGTTGCAAAAACAACATATCTCTACAGGCTCATTCCTAAGCCACTGTCCAGTAACGGGGACAACTCGTTCTCGCTTACTTCTGACTGCTTCTGGCGATATACGAAATTTTTCTCCGCATGATCAACTTGCAAGTTCTGCCACTTATCTGCAACAGACAGGTTCAGCGCGACGGTTCAAAAGCTACCTTCCACACAACATGTTCTGGTGACATCTCTCAGCCGGTGAATGTCATTCTCTTTCAGGTGTCTGTGTGTACTCCTCTTTCTCATCACCTTTTTATATCTTTTTTCATCATAAAAGCTAAAGTGGCATTTGTCAACTGATTTTTTACACGTGATCTTTGATCAGTGAAACAATTCCTACAATTGCAAGTACGATCAGCGCTGCATATGCCAGACCACTCACAAATAATCCAATAATGACTAATGGCAAAAATACAATGTTAACAATAATCTTGGTAATGCTCCATGTTGCCTTGATTGCAAAAACAAGCAGTTTTCCAAAAACGCCCAGCATTAGCACGATAAATAAAAATGTTAACATATTCATTCCTTCTTTCTATCCTAATAATTTCAATATATTCTGATAGATATATTCTCTCAAAGAATCTGCCTCCAGGTCAAGCTCCATTTTTTTCTCTGCTGCGATGCGGTACATAAAATAGACCGAAAGCTGGGTTTCGACCGCGGCTCTTCGCAGGAAAACATTCTCCTCCCGGATCAGACCTTCGCGGACACCCTCCTCCACAATGCAGTCGATAATCTCGTTTTTCTCCTTATCACAGCACTGGTGTTTCATACGCTCATACTCATCTTTCAGATTCTTTGGTATCTCGTATGATTCCAATACCATTTTTATCAGGAAAAAGACACCCTGCTTTTCTTTTACATGCTCATCAATAAAATCCATGACCTCGTTAATTTTCTGTTGAAACGTTCTGTTATCTGTAGAAATTACCTGCAGTTTTTCAAAGCACACTTTCACATAATATAAAATTGCAGAAGAGATTATCTCTTCCTTTGAAGAAAAATATTCGTATGCCGTTCCTTTTCCAATGCCTGCCCGGCCTGTGATATCAGCTACTTTTAAAGTATTGATATCACAACCTTCATTAATGAACTCAATGACTGCCTGATACATGGCAAGCACTTTCTGTGATGGATTGTGAATCAGTTTCTGCTCGTCCATTATAAGTCCTCCTCGACCATGCTCTTATTACGGTTAAATGCATCATAAATACATGGAACAACGATCAGAGTTAACAGTGTACCATATAACAAACCGCCAACCGTTACGATCGCCATTGGCTGCATCATTTCTGAACCTTCTCCAAGTCCGACTGCCATCGTGGACATGGACAGGATCGTGGTGAGTGCGGTCATAAGGATCGGACGGAGTCTCGTTTTTCCTGATTCGATAATAGCATCTTTTTTCTCCATTCCGCCACGGCGGAGCTGGTTGATAAAGTCTACCATAACGATACCGTTATTTACGATAATTCCGGCAAGCATGACAAATCCGATCATTGCCACAACGCTGACTTCATTGCCGGTAAAGTAAAGTGCGAACAGACCACCTGTAAATGCCAGCGGAATCGTAAACATAATGATAAACGGCGACAACAGCGACTGGAACTGTGCTACCATGACCAGGTAAATGAAGATTACCGCCAAAAGAAGCATCAGATACAACTGATTCATCGCATCTGCGATCATCTCATCCTCACCTGCCATCTCAATGGAGTATCCTTCCGGCAGATCGATCTTATCTAACTCTTTCTGGATCTCATTACTCAGCAGACTGACATTATGATCATCATCCACTCCTGCGGTCACACTGATATATCTGGTCTGCGCATCACGGTTGATCGTTCCTAAGGTGTAACCTTCCTCAAACTGTGCAATATCAGAAAGCTCTACTTCTGTCTCGTTTCCTTCTCTGTCTGTATAGGTAAAGGTCAGGTTTTTGATATCATCCAATGTAACATCGGACTGTTCCTCGCTCTGTACGTAAACCTGATACTCATTTACATCGGTAGAGATCGTTGTTGCGGAGGTTGACGATGCCATCTCCCCATAAACAAGCTGGAATACCTGTGCAACGGTCATGCCATATTTCGCAGCTTTTTCCTTGTCTACAGAAATGGTGAAAGACGGTGTCGTATTGGCAAGTCCATCATCCACATCCACAGTTCCCTCGGTGTTCTCTACGACTTTTGCAACCTCGCCTGCAAGTTCCTGCAGTTTGTCAAGATTATTTCCTTTTACATTGATCGTCAGTCCACTTCCCATAAGTGATGTCATATCAGAAGCAGAGGTGTCTGTTGTAACTTCGCAGTCCATGTCTTTGGTCAGTTCATCCAACTGTTCGATTACATCTGCACTGCTCACTTCAGATTCTTCATCCAGAATCATATACATGGAAATACTGTCTGTAGAACTGCTTCCCATCATGGAAAGAGCACTTCCACCTGCCATGACACCAATGGTCTCAATGCCATTGATCGTCATTGCTTTTTCCACAACTTCATCTGCCATTTCTGTCAGTTCGCCAAACGTTAGTGTCTGATCCTCTTTTGCCGAAATTGTCGCACTGATCTGGTTTGTCTCCATGTTCATATCCATGAAAGAATATCCTCTGGAGAATGCTGCCACAACACTTGTTCCAAGCAATACGATCACTGCGATAAATACGATTGGTTTGAAACGCAGACATACCGCTAAAATTTTTCCATAAAAATCTTTTACTTTATCAAAGAGATTATGCCTGATCTCTTTTGTATTTTTTAATAATCCTGCTGCCATCATCGGCACGAAAGTCAATGCCACGAGAAGACTCGCTACAAGCGTAAATGCAATTGTCAGCGCAATATCCACAAATAACTGTCTTGTGATACCCTCTGTAAAAATAATCGGTGCAAATACACAGATGGTTGTAAGTGTGGATGCTATGATCGCCCCTGTCACCTGTGAAGCGCCTTCCACGGCTGCTTTCCGGATGGAATACCCCTCTCCCCGCAATCGATAGATGTTCTCGATCACGACAATGGAGTTATCCACCAACATACCAATTCCGAGTGCCAGACCCGACAGCGAAATGATGTTTAACGTAATATGCGTAAAGTACATCAGTACCACTGCAAAAACAACACTGAGTGGGATCGAGCATGCTATTACAAGTGTAGGTTTGATATCTTTTAAGAATAATAACAATACAATAATTGCAAGGATGGCTCCCACGATCATGTTTTCTACGACTGATTTCACGATCATGTCAATGTAAATACCCTGATTCATGAGAACGCTCAAATGTAAATCTGTATTTTCTTTTTCCAGGCTGTCAAATTTATCCAATAACCGGTCTGTCACATCTCCGGTGGAATAGCCGGTCTGCTTTTCAATGGAAAGCATAACGGCTGCATTGCCATTCACTTTCGAATAAGAATCACCGGAGTTGTCAATGTACTCGATGTCTGCCACATCCAACAGTCTGACCGGTTCGATACCATCCATACCAAGATCCATCAGAACGAGATTTTCAAGATCTGCTTTGGATGTCACCTCATCTCCTACCCGCACCAGATACTGCTCGTTCCCCTCTGTCACATAACCTGCCGGCATGGAGAAGTTCTGTGCTGTCAGAAGATTTTTTAAGGTATCCATTGTAAGGATCGTGTTCAGATCCGCTGAATCTTTTGCCTGTTCTTTTGCATCATCTAACTGGCTCTGCCCCTCTTCGATCTTATTTGCTGCAACAGCAAGATCCGCATATCCCTTGCTCATCTCCATAATACCGGCTATCTGGGATTCATTTAAAGTCACTAATGCGTCATCTAAAGACGTTTTACCGTCTGCCACCTGTGTCTGTGCAGACTCGATCGTCGCAATTCCGGTTGCGATCTGCGTCTTGCTCTCACTCAATTTTGAGATTGCAGCTGGAATGTCTTTGTAAGAAGTCAATGTCACGCCTGCATCTGCAAAAGAGGATGCCTGATTCATCAGCATCACATTGATGTCGTCCAGTTTTGACTGTAAGGTCACGATCTGGCTGGCAATGTCACTCTCACTTGTATAGGAAGTCCCTGCCTGTGCGTTGATCTGGGCAATGGCTGTGGATTCCATGTATGCGACGAAATCGGATTCACTGGCCGCATTTTTATATGCTTCTAACATTTTAGGATCTGCCTGTAAAGTTGAAATCACTGTTTTCAACTGATTCGCCTGTTCCTGTGTCATCTGACCATATTGAACCGCTGCTGCAAGCGCTTCCTCCACTGTCATGTCTGCACCTGTCATTGGATTTTTTGCTGTTAAAATTGCCATTACACCATCGTGCGCCTGATATAACTGCTTTGCCCCACTCTTCGCCTGGCTGACACCGTCTTTTGCTTTCTGTAAACCGTCAATCGCGCTCTGTAACTGTGTTGCTCCATCATAAGCTGACTGTAACGACTTGATTGCACCATCCATGGACGACTGTGATTTCTGAAGATCTGATAATTGTGTGGTCAGATCTGCTTCGGTGTTAAACAGTTGGATTTTATTATTAATGATCTCATTTTCACCTGCTCCAAGCTGGCTTCCCATCTCTTTTTCACTATCGGAAAGCTTCTTTTTCCCACTGTCGATCTGGGAAGATGCCTTATCTAACTCTGCCTGTGCATCTGTAAACTGGGCATCTATTTTGCTTAAAATCTGTTCGTTCAAAGCATCTATTTTTTCCTGATTCATGGTTACCTGAAGGTCCGTATCCAGCACACCTGTTGCCGTCACAGATGCCACACCCTCGATACTCTCAAGCAGCGGTAATAATTCATTATCTACATAATTAGATATCTCTGCCTGATCCATACCATCCACATCCGCAGATGCGATCATGACCGGCATCATATCCGGATCGATCTGCATAATGATCGGTGAGCCCGCTGAATCCGGGAACTGTCCGGTCAACTGATCCAGCTGCTGCTGAATCTCAATCATAGCAGAATCCATGTTCGTGCTCTGTTCATACTCCAAAATAACCATAGAATAGTTATCATAGGACATGGAACTTACGTTATTAATATTGGAAGTCGTTGCCATTGCCGCTTCGATTGGCGATGTCACATCCTTTTCCACTTCCTCCGGACTTGCACCCACATCTGTTGTGACAACGATCACATACGGCAGATTCATTGGCGGCAGCAGATCCGTTGTCATTCTCGTCAGTGAAACAACTCCTAAAACGATCACCAGTACAACAGCCACTAATACTGTGTATGGACGTTTTACACTATACTTCGGGATCATTCTCGTTCCTCCTGAAAAATTATATGTCTGATTGGCTATTGCATTCCCGCAAGCCAAAACCGACCGGTCGGTCGGCAAAAATCAGTTTACTCCTATCTCATCAAAATGCAAGGAAAATCGGACAGAATTTAGAATTATTTTAGAAATGGAACAAAATTTCCTATTTACGCAAAAATGGAGTACCTATCGGTACTCCATCCCACGAGACTGTATCTTTCCAATATATAATAACAGAGGCTTTACTCTTTTTTGTTTATGACTGTTGTTCTACCAGTTTCTGTATTGCCTGCTGTTCTGCTTCCGGCATCAGCTTTGATACCTCGATCAGAACGATCAGTTCTTTTGCATAGGAAGCAACCTCATCAAAACAATTTTCTACTGCTTTCATAATGACTGGCATGGAAATAACCTTCTCATCCGGGACATCAATAATCTCATCCACGTTTCCAACCTCAAGCCCAATCTTTGTACCATTCATGGATGCAACGATGATATTGTTGATTTCCTGTTCCGGATAATGAAACTGTTCTGCCAGACTGTACACTGCAATAACTTCTCCGTGCAGATTCATGATCCCATGAACCTGTGGCAGTGAATTTGGAATATTCACCACATTCATTCTTGTTTCAATGGATTCCACATCATTGACAGGAATACCAAACTTCACTCCATTTAACAAAAATGTAAGTAACTGCATTATAATCTCTGTCTCCTTTCTTATGATTCGATCTCGGGACATTTCGCAGTATCCATAAGACCTGCAAAAAGGGGCTGGCACAAAAGTACCGCCCCACTATTCTGTTCTCACCCTGTTCTATTCATCTTCGCTGTCTTCATCATCAACGATTGCTGCTGCCGCACCTGCCACAGATGAAACAACCGCTATCACAACAACGATGACAACCAAAAGTAATAAAATTCCCATGAAAACTAAAAAACCGCCTTCTGTCATGTCTTCCTCCGTTCTGAAAGGATTGTGCAGATTCACTTCTCAACCATTTCTTTTTCCAAAATCTGCGTTTATTATAGCATACTTATAATAGGAAAGAAAGAGCTTATGTTTGATTATTTCAGGCAATTATTATGATGTTTTTTAATATTTAAAGCTTTTTCTGCGTCTGCAGGCGGCTGTCAGTATCACACAGCCCATCATCAGCAGCAGATAAGCGTCCGCCGGGTTCCAGTCATCCCCTGTCTTTGGAGCTGTGAGCACGGTTCCGGTGCTGTCTACATCCTGATAAACCAATGCATATACAGAAAATTTGTCGGTTGCAAATGTGAAATATCCATTCTCGAATGTTCCGTCTAACACCTCTGCTGCTCCATCATGGATACGGATGATCTTATATACCCTGTTGATGGAAGCATCTGTATTTAAAAGTGCATCCGGAATCTGAATTGTGATCTCAATCGCTCCGTTGGTCTCTATCACCTGTGTACTTCCGTTGTCTCCTATCTGTTTAAATAACGTGATATCCAGATAAGTTCCGACTTCATAGTTTTCCAGTTTCTGCTCTACTAACTTCTTGTCTTCTCTGCTTACAGTATCGCTGATGTCTTTTGCGTCCATCTCGACATTGATCTTTGTCCCTGCTTTCACAAGTGCAAGTTCTTCTTCTGTCAAAAGCGCCTCTGCAAGGGACTGTCCACTTGTTTTCAACTCTGTTTTTGCTGTTCCTGCTTCCGCCTTGTTATTTGTCTCCACTGCTTTATCCGGGATCACAATTTTTTCTTTTGCGGTCTCAGTCTTATTGGTATCAGACTTGGTTGTGTCTGTGACAGTTCCTGTCACAGTTGTGTTGTTACCATCTGCACTGTTGTTCGCACTGTCACTGGCTGCGCTGTCATTTGCGCCGTTGTTACTATTGTTATTGCTGTTGTTATTGTCGCTGCCATACTTGCCAGCCTTCGCAAGCCGCATCATCCGTTTTGGCTGTTCCCTCTGTCTCATTTCTCAAGGTCAGTTGTACTGTTGAATCGGAGCTTCCCTGTATATAAAGATATGCGTTATAAAGTCCTGCTTTTTCTGCTGTAATCGTCTGTAAAACGGTAAAGTCCACTGCATTTCCAGAATAATAATGCAATGCCTGTTTTCCTGTTCTCGGATCGTCGGTAAGTTTTCCGTCAACACCGTTTCCTGCAATTGTCCATGCGTCGCTTCCTTCCTCAAATCCACCCTGTAAAAGTAAATTCTCCGGCAAAACAGCTACGCTGCAGGTTGTATCCAAAACAGAAGTTGTTCCATTGCCATCTGTATACTGTGCCACGCCACGTACCGAGAAATCACCAAAGCCCTGAATTGCCGCGATATCCTCTGTATTCCATGTCACAGAAGCTGTTCCGGTTGTCTTGTCATTGTATGTGACGGTAACGGTCTCCGGCAGTGCTGTCTGAATATCCTCCCCAAAACCTACGACTACCTGATCCGGTGTCACAACCGAATCCATTCTTTTTGTTGTGGTTGCACCTGTATTGACATATTTGAATACATTCAAAGATGCAAGCGGTTTTCCTGTAAAATCAAATAATCCCTGATTGTCGACTGCGGAACCGCCATACCATTTTCCTGCATCGTCTGCGTCATATTCTTTGGCGTAGCTTGCTGCCCAGCCGGAACCGTATGTTTCCCATGCTGCTTTGTTTGCTGTAAGAACCTCCTCTGCGTTGTCTGCCTCATCATCATAAACACTGACCGGAATCCACGCTGGTTCCCAGTAAAAGACGCCGATTCCTGCATCGCCTACATTTGCCACTGCCTGAATGACACTGCGGATCTCATTTGCCTGTCCCTGCACGGAAAAAGCTTCATCAATCGCAGTCACAACATCGTTAGTTCCTTCACGGACTGTATTTTCATGTCCGTCTCCATCTTCTAACGTAGTTGCCCAGGAAGTCTCTGCCACCATTACTTTTTTGCCATAAGTATCCGCAACATTTTTCAGAACACTGGTGAGATTGCTTAGAGCACCGTGCCAGTATGGATAATAGGAAGATGCAAACACATCATAGTCCACACCGTAAGTATCCAGATTTTTCGCATATGTCGGATAATTTCCCTTTTCTGGGTTTGCAAAATGCACTGCCACTAAAATATTGCTGTCAAATTCGTGTGCTGCGGTCGCTCCTGCATTGAAAATTTTGCACATATTTTCCCACGTTTTTTCACCGCAGACACCGTTGTTTGTCTCATTTCCGACCTGGATCATTCCAACATCCACGCCTGCCGCTTTTAAATCTTTCAGGCTGTTTGTGGTAAATTCCGATACTGCTGTTACTTTTTCATCAATGGTGTAATCTGCCCACGCTTTCGGTGCCTTCTGTTTTCCCGGATCAGCCCAGAAATCAGAATAATGGAAATCGATCAGCACTTTCATTCCTGCATCTGTTGCCCATTTACCGATTTTCTTTGCTTTTTCCAGATCATTGTTTCCACCGCCGTAGCCATTTCCATCTGCATCATAAGGATCATTCCATACACGGATTCGGATATAGTTCACTCCTGCTTCCTGTAACTGATCAAAAAACTGCTGGTCTGAGATTTCATTTCCATTCCAGTCCTTGAATGTCACGCCACTCTCCACAAGGCTGACATAGGAAGATACATCCACACCCTTGATGAAGTCATCGGAAAGTCCTTTTACTTTTTCCACGAAAATGCCGTCTGCACCGGTGTCCACAATCTCGGTGTCGTCCTCTGTCTCAAGCGCGCCATCACGGTAGAGGACAATATCATCGATATCTCCCCAGTAACCTGCTGCTACGGTTCCACTGATCTCTATCGTAACATCTGCTTCTTCCTCCAAAACAAACGGTTCGGATTCCTGTAATGCCCAATTGTTCCATGCTGCAGTTGCATCAAGTTCTTTTTCTATGCCTGCAACCCTGATGGAAAGTCCTGAAGTCATATTTTCCTTTCCATCCTGACGGAATACCACTTTATAAGTACCAGCCGGAACTGCGTTGATCGTCTGGCTCATGGAGAAGTCTACAGCATCACTGTTATTATTCCAGAAATCAAAATAATTGCTGATATTATTTGACATTCCACTATTTGCTTTAACTATATATCCTACTGTATTACCGTCTGCATCTGGCATGGTAATCGTCCAGCCTGTGGTATCACCAGATTCAAAATCTCCGTTTTCGATTAATTTTGTTGCATCGTCAATTGTGGATGCGTCAATGTCAGTTTTGTTTTGGGAATCGTCTGTGTTGTCGGATTCATCCTTATTGTCCGATTCATCCTTTTCTTCTGCTTCGTCTACCGTGAAAGTGAACTGAAACTGTCCAAAGTCATTTGTTATCTCCGCACTCTCTGCTGTCTCTTTTTCTTCTGAACCATAAAAACCTTTGACTGTTCCTCCTTTTCCATTTGTTTCTTTTACATCTCCTGTCAGCTCATAGGTTCCTGCTTCTATAGATGCCACCGTCTGATACATTCCAACAGTTCCGTCCGCATTTCCATAATAGATGCCAAGTCCGCTGTCTGTCCCATTTCCAGCATACTGATCATATTTTATTTCACTTGCAGCATTCCAAGTGCCATCTGTAAAATACCATACTCTGTCATCTGACCAGAAATCACTGCCATCGTCTCCTAAATCTCCATCCGTAAACAAATTAACCGTTTCCGCTTTCGCCTCCACGCCGATTCCCGACGTATTCACTCCGGTCAGAACAAGTGCTGCTGCCATAGCGGATGCTGCTGTCCTTTTCCAAAATACCTTTCTCATTGTTTCCCTCCCATTACTTTCTCCCTGACTGCACTTAGGAAATGTGACATTCTCCTATGTCATTTTCATTTCTATTTGCGCAATCGGTTGTTCGTATTTTGAGTGTAGCGCTGGCACTTTTTATTGACAATTGACACTAATGCTAATATTTTATTTTTGTTTTTATGCACTTTTTACAAGTCCGATTGTTTTTGCGTGGTTTATGATTGAAATAATTTGCGCAATTAGTAGTTTGAGTTTTGCGCAAAAGAAGAACCGCCGTGATATGGGGAATCACGGCGGTTCTCAGGGAAGGTTTTTT
>ERZ1034847.791-NODE-791-length-11714-cov-125.503731_pt1 | contig 11714 bp, 8 predicted proteins | sample MGYA00520633_ERZ1034847 | MGnify/ENA primary metagenome ERZ1034847 (study PRJEB33766, sample SAMN09781732) | gut metagenome | biome: gut microbiome | host: Homo sapiens | place: Madagascar | study: EMG produced TPA metagenomics assembly of the PRJNA485056 data... | reverse complement strand
TATCGTGCTCGACCGCAAGGCGCGTCCTCGCAGCGTGAAGTTCAAGTTCCGCTGGGCGATGAACGTGGTTCCTGCCGTTCGTGTGGCTAAGGTTCATCTCGTGCCAGTCAAGGCTGAAGACCAGCTGGTAGATGCAGATGGCAAACCTACAGATGATGTTATTCTGACCGTTCGTCAGAAGGCAGCACCAAAGATTGAGGACAACCGTGCCGGTGACTCTCTCTCTGTCATCATGATCAACCAGAAACTGGGTAGCATTGCTACCTTCGATTCCAGCGATAACATGCGCAACTGGAGCGGCGTAACGCTCTGGGAAGCTACTGATGCTTTTGTGAAGAGTCATCCTGAGGCTTTAGGACGTGTTCGTTCTGTCAAGTTCAGCATGTTCAACCTCAAGAGCGGTGAAACCCTTCCTAAGGAAGTGGGCAACCTCAAGTATCTGGAGTCTTTCTCTGTTGCAGCCAACGAGAACAACCAGATTCGCGAGGTGAAGCTCGGTGAAGAAATCTGCTCGCTGAAGTATCTGAAGAATCTTACCGTTCAGGCTTATGGCCTGACTCAGTTGCCTGCTGGCTTTGCTAAACTGGGCAGCAGTCTTGAAACGCTCAACCTGGTAAGTAACAACTTCAACAAGTTGTCGGATATCACCAATATCGTCAATGAGAAGAACTTCCCTAAGTTGCGTAACCTCATTCTCTATGCACAGCGCCGTACGGATGTTGTCATCAACATCGCTTCGCTGGGCGAAATGAATGCATCAGGCGTCTATGTTTATAATAACTATCCTATCGGACTGTATGGTAAGGTAAATGCCGGAACCGCAGACCGTCAGGCGCTTCTCAAGCTCCTGACATGGGATAAGTTGAATACACTGGAGTTGTCTTACTGCTTCCTGGAGGGTGAACTTCCTACCGATGATGAGATGACTGAGGCACTGGAGGCTGCCGGCAAGGCTACCCGATACAGCAAGTCTGACTTCTCTACCAACAAGGAAGATTATCTCGACAAGCTGGTAGGCGATACCTGCAAGTGGTTGCTCTCAGACAGGAGTAATCCTGTAACCTGCAAACACAAGGACGGTTCTGTAGTTAGTGAGGATGTTTATCCTCTCCAGGTGCCACGTGTATTGCCAAACTGCCGTCAGTTGTCACTCAACCTGAACTTCTTTACAGGAAAGGTGCCAAACTGGATTCTCTTCCATCCACACCTGGTAGAATGGAATGCACCAACGATGGTGTTCAACCAGCAGCCTAAGGGTAAGAATAGCGATGGCGCTGCCGTTGGTTTCTCTAATATGACAGAAGACAGCTACAGCTACGACTACTATTACGGAACCAGCGACCCAGGCAGCAAGTGGGAGGTTCCGGGTGTAGCTTATCCGCTCTACTACCGCAAATACGTGGCAGCAGGCGATATTGATGAAGCTGCGCTGATGGCTAAGTACAGGAGAACTAAGAAAAAGTAAGATAAACATAAAAACAATATAGAAGCAAACAATGAAGAAAAAGTTTTTCTATATAGCAATGGTCGCATTGGCATTGACGGGCTGTTCTGACAGCCTGTCAACCATCGGCTCTTCTGACGGCAATTCAGAAATCACCATCCCTGCAGATGCTGAGGCGGGTGAACTGCTGATTAAGTTCAGTCCGGAAATGAGCGATATCCTCGACCAGGCACAACTGAGCAAGACTCGCTCCGGAAAGGCTACCCGTTCGGGTATTCCTTCTACCGACGAGGTGCTCGACATCCTGGGAAGCTACAGTTTCGAGCGTGTCTTCCCGGTAGATGCAAATACTGAGGCAAGAACCCGCGAGGCGGGACTCCACCTCTGGTATACGGTGAAGTTTAATAAGGGAACCGACCTGAAGGCGGCTGCCGAGCGCCTGAAGCAGTTGGGTGAAATCTCAAAGGTTCAGACCAACGGTCGCATCAAGCGTGCTTACAATACCGACAGCAAGCGCATCTATCTCAGCGATAAGGCACTTCAGCAGAAGTCTACCCGCGCAGCAGCCGAGGGCGAGCCAAACGACCCAGGCTTTGCCAGCCAGTGGCATTACCGTAACCTGGGCGAGGGCAACTATGATTTTGAGAACCTCAACAACAATCATGTAGGTGCCAAGGCTGGATGTGATGTGAATGCACTTGAGGCGTGGAAGACCTGCACAGGTGATCCATCTATCATCGTGGCTATTCTCGACGAAGGTGTGATGTACACCCATCCTGATTTGGCAGCCAACATGTGGTGCAACCCGGGCGAAACCGTCCAGGGCGCTCAGACCGATGGCGATGGAAATGGATACGAAGGTGACCTTCATGGCTACAACTTCGTTACTGAGAGCGGCGATATTACCTGGACTGATGCCAACGATACTGGTCATGGTACTCACGTAGCAGGTACCATTGCAGCCGTAAATAATAATGATAGAGGTGTTTGTGGTGTAGCCGGTGGTGACGGTACTCCTAATTCTGGTGTGAAGATCATGTCTTGCCAGGTATTCTCCGGTCAGAACAGTGTAACCTTGGCAGGCGAGGCGAGAGCCATCAAGTATGCTGCCGATAATGGTGCAGTCATCCTGCAGTGCAGTTGGGGTTACAACTCTTCAGAGTCTAGCATCATCAACGGTTATACTCCGGGTCCTGCTACCGAGAAGGAATGGGCTGAGACCTATCCGCTGGAGAAGGAAGCGCTGGATTACTTCATCAACAATGCCGGTTCGCCTAATGGTGTCATCGACGGCGGTATTCCAGTCTTTGCAGCCGGTAACGAGTATGCTGGCAATCCTGCTTTCCCAGGTGCTTACTCTAAGTGCGTCTGCGTATCTTCAGTAGCTGCCGACTTTACTCCAGCCTGCTACACCGATTTCGGTTCGCTCGTAACCCTGAGTGCTCCTGGTGGCGACTTGGAATATTACAGCAAGATTGGCGAGCAGGAAGATGAATACTGGGCAGAGACCACCGAGCAGAAAGGTGCTGTGCTCTCTACGATGATCAAGAACGGTCAGCCTGCTTACGGCTACATGGAGGGAACCTCTATGGCTTGTCCTCACGTTTCGGGTGTGGCTGCCTTGGGTCTCGCTTATGCTGCCAAGACGAACCGTCATTATCGTGCTGCCGATTTCGTAGCCCTGATGAAGAAGTCTGTAAAGGAACTGGATAGCCATTACGGAAATGGTGCAACCAAGACCTACTATATGAACCATACTACCGTAGGTGCTTCGCCAGAGATTGTACAGCTCTCTAAGTACATCGGCAAGATGGGTGCTGGTCTGATTGATGCAGCTCAGCTCTTGAATAACATCAAGAACAAGGAATTCAGTTCTGATATGAAGTTGCCTAACGTGTATGTGGGCATCGAGAAGACTGTTTCTCTCAACCTCGCTGCATATTTCGCAGGTCAGACAGAGAAATTCTCTTGCTCAGTAGCGAATAACGGCGTAGCTTCTGCTTCGGTAGATGGCAAGACGCTCATCGTGAAGGGACTCGCTGCCGGAAGCACAAAGCTCACCGTAACAGCTGCCGATGGTACCAGCCAGACCGTAGTTGTGACCGTTAGAAAGAGTGCCGGTAACAATGGTTGGATGTAATTGGATGTAATATGAAGATATTTGCTTTCCTATCGCTTTTCTTCCTGGCTTTGCCTGTCACGGTGAATGCGCAGAAGGAACTGCTGAAGTTTGAGCATCCGCTTATCGATGCAGGTACGATGACCGAGGACGATGCGCCTCGCACCTTCACCTTCGTAGGTAAGAATGTGAGCAAGAAGATACTGCACATCACACAGGTGAGAACCACCTGTGGATGTACCAGTTCTTATGTCAGGGGCGATGTGATGAAGCCTGGCGATACCTGTCAGGTGCAGCTCACCTTCACGCCTAACCGCTATCCGGGCACCATCAATACGGGTGCTTATCTCTATTTGAAAGAGGTAGAGGGACAGCCTGCCGTTAAGCTCGCCTTAACGGGCAAGGTGCTGCCGGGTGCTGACCAGTGGGCACGCTATCCGCACAAGATGGGCGCACTCAGACTGAAACAGGCGAAGGCAAGTATCACAGAGGTAAAGCCGGGCACAGAGCCTGAGGCACGTATCCTCTGCGGAAACAGCGGTGACAAGCCGCTCCGTATATCCAGCCTCCTTCTTCCTCCTTATGCCCGTCTTACGACAGAGCCTGAGGTGATAGAACCGGGTGATGAGGCTGACCTCGTCATCACCATCATAGCCGATAAGATTCCGGCTACGATGCCCGAATCCTTCACCTTCCCTGTTATTCTGGAGGGCTTGGACGCCCGTCCGTCTGACAGAACGATACAGGTCGTTGTAAAGGTAAAAAGGTAAGAGGGTAAAAAGGTAAAAAAGGAAAAAAGTAAAAAAGAAAAAAATACCAAGACAATGAAATATTTGAAAAAACTCTTCACCCTCCTGGTGATTGCTTTGTTTGCCTGCGGCTTTGCAGCCTGCAGCAGCGATGATGAGGAACCGGAGGAGCCTTCTCTGGAAGTTACTGCTGCCAATCTTCATGGCACATGGAAGTTGGCTGAGTGGAACGGTGAACCTCTTGCTGAGGGCACATACTGCTACATCGTTCTCAACCGCAAGGACCAGACTTTCGAGATGTATCAGAAGTTTGACAGTATGTATGGTCGCCATATCACCGGTTCGTTCGCTATCAAGAACGATCCTTACCAGGGCTACATCATCAGCGGAAGCTATGATAACGGTAAGGGCGACTGGAACCAGAGTTATCTCGTAACCCGCCTCCTGGCATCGGGTTCCATGATATGGACCGCCAAGAACGATGTTACCGACATCTGCCGCTACAAGCGTTGCAATGAGGTTCCTGCTGAGATACTCAAGGATTGTAAAGATCTCACTGAAGAATAAAAAAAAAGAGCGAATTATCTGCAAATTCTGCGGATTATTCGCTCTTTTTTTGTATCTTTGCCCTCAAACTTATCATCGGGTTCAAAGTTTAAGGATATGATATTAACGATTACAGGTTCAGACAGCACCGGAGGCTCTGGTGTGCAGGCGGACATCAGGACGATTGCCGAGTTGGGCGGTTATGCTGTTTCGGCAATAACCAGCATCACTGTGCAGAATACGCTCGGTATTCAGGAGTTCTTCGATATTCCTGCCGAGATTGTTTCGGGGCAGATAGAGGCTATCATGAACGATATGCAGCCTGATATAGTGAAGATTGGTATGATACGCAGGGTGGAGACGCTGAATGTGGTCATCGATGCCCTGACCAAGTACCGTCCTGCCCATATCATCTATGCCCCTGCCATCTGGTCGAGTCAGGGCGATGCGCTGATGACGGAAGATGTGGTGAGCCAGATTAAATACCGCCTGTTGCCGCTCTGTTCTGTCGTCGTGGCACGTAAGAAGGAGAGCGACATCATTCTGCAGAATTCCAAGCTGCTGAGCCTTGCCGAGAAGCAGGGACTGCAGGTTTACAGGCTTGACAATGCCAATTCTCATGGTCTCATCAACCGTTTCTCTTCAGCTCTTGCCGTTTATCTGAATCAGGGCAAGAAGATGGGGGAGGCACTGGCGAAGGCGCAGGATTTCATCAATGTAGAACTCGTGCGCCAGAGCAATCTGCAGGGCAGGAGTTCCGAACTCTACAACCAGTTTATCTCGCAGGTCAATAACTTCTGCCGCACTTACAGCGATGTTCATTTCTATGCCGACCAGCTGAATGTGAGTGGCCGTTATCTGGCTCAGGTTACCCGTCGTATCTCCGGCAAGACGCCGAAGGCAATCATCGATGAATACATCGTGAAGGAGATAGAGCGCGAGCTTTCTACCACTACGCATACGGTTCAGGAGATAGCCAATATCTTCGGTTTCTCATCCCAGGCTCATCTCACCAAGTTCTTCAAGAAGATGAGAGGGGTAACGCCTTCTGCTTTCAGGCAGAAAGGCTGAAAACAGGTGGTTTTTGACCAAAAAGTTAAAATAATTAAGTTAAATGAGGAACACGGACAAATTGAATTTGTCCAGCTCTTTTGTCTGGGTGCTTGTAAAGGCTTAAATGTTAGTAATTTATAAGATGCCGGACAATTTGTCCGTGTTATTTTTTTCTTTGCTTTTTAACTCTATGTTTTCCTTCTCGGAACTCATAGACTTAGGAGCCATAAAACTATGAGTTGTTTTTGTTAACATTATGCCTCTTGGCAACCAAAGCGTGAGATTCTGTTATCTGATGCAGAAAGATTGGTAATGCGAAAATACTACTATTATTTAGACCCCCTTTTGTTATAAACATAATATATATACCTGATAATCAGTTGTATTGTGCTTTTCTGCAGACTTTGTATTTTAGACCCTATTTAGTTCTATTATTGAAAAATATTTTGTATTTTTGCGCCCAGAATGTAATTATACTAAAATATGAGAAGAAGTATTTCGTTTACGATATTGTTTTTTGTGATGCTTTCGGTATTGGTATCATGTTATCAAAGTCATAAGAGAGAGTTAGACTTGGCTTATACGTTGGCAGAGTCTAAGCCAGATAGTGCCTTGGCCTTTTTGAACCGTATCAATCAAGGTAAACTCTCTGATGAAGATATGGCGAAGTATGCTCTCACTTATTACATGGCTCAGGATAAGTCGGGTTTGGATGTGGATAACGATTCTTTGATTCGCATAGCGTATGATTGGTATGAGGGTCATCAAGAAGATTCTCTTTATGCTTCATCCTTATATTATATGGGAACATGCTTTCTGCTGAATGATAGTATGGAGCAGGCAAAGAGTTGCCTGGAAAAGTCGTATTCCATATCTGACAGCCTCCATAATATGAATTTAAAATGCTTGGCATTGGATAAGCTGATTGAAGTAGAAGAACAGCTGGCACCTTACAAAGCTTTGAACTATGCTAAAGCTTTGGTGAAGATGTATGACTCTATGGCAAATGTTACTATATATAATAAGGTGGCAGCACGTTTGAGATTGGGTGAGAACTTCTTTTATGTTGATAGCTTGCAGCACGCTTTAGAAGAAGAGAGAAAAGCATATAGAATGGCAATGAAAGCTGGCGATAGCAACTTGTTGTCTTATGTAAGGCAAAATCTAGCTAGTACATTTGAGGAGATTGGTGAAAAAGATAGTTGTTTATATTATGCACGATTGGCTTATGACTTGAATGCAGCAAATAGATTTTCTTGTCTGTTGACATTTGCTTCTGCTTATATCTCTGTTGATTCTATAAACCAAGCCTTTAGGTTGTTGAAACAAGCAACGCCAAAAACGGCAGAAGACCGCTATTCTGTGTTTTATTTTCAAAGTCAAGCAGCTATGAAAGCGCATGATTTCAAGTCTGCTAAAAGTTTTAGCGATTCGGCGTACCATTATTTGGAGGATATGTATCGAATTGCATTACAAGGTAAGGCTGCTTATTATACATCCTTTTTGAAAAAGGAAAGTGAAAGAGCTAAAATGCAAGGTAAAGCAGAAATGCAGCAGTGGGTATTTAGTTTGATAGTCTTATTGTGTTTTATAGTAGTCATATTTATTTTATATGTTTATAAATCATATAAGCACCAGATAAAACTACGTATGGAGCATGAAAGAGAGGTTCTTCTCCAAAAGCAACAAATGCAGGAAAAAATACACCAAGAGGAACTTTCGCATAAAGAGGTTCAACTATCTGTGATGCGTAACTATTTGCAAAAGAAGATAGATGTTGTAGAAAAATTAAATTCCATAGCTCCAAATGAGAATAAGCACGTTGTGTTGTCAGAGAGTGATTGGGACGAATTGGAGGTGTTTTTAGATAGTGTGGAAAACCTATTTGTAAAACGACTCAAGCAAAAACATCCGAATTTATCTAAGACCGATTTACGGCTAATGATGCTGTTGCGTTTAAAGCTGTCGCAAAAAGCGTTGGCTTCTATCTATTGTATTAGCGAGAAAGCAATTAAGCAAAAATTGTTCTTGTACAAGGATAAGGTTGATATCAAAAATGAGCATTTTTCGCTTCGTAACTACATAGAAAACTTCTAGAAACAGGGGCTATATAGTGCTTTTTAGACCTCGAAAATCAAGGCGGCAACTGTAAGCGCTTAGAGTTTAGAATTATATGCAATATGTGCGATGTTAAAGAAATAGACCTGGTTTATTAGGAATGTATTGGAAAAACGGGTAATTTTGCAGCCGTGATTAATAACAATTTAAATGGAAAGGTTATGAAGAATGTAAAAATGTTTGTTTTGTTGGCATTGAGTTTGTGCATTACTCTGTTTGCTACAAGTTGCAGTAAAGATGACCCTTCACAGGTATCTTTTACCTCACTGAATATGCTCGATGAGAATCATGGCAAGACCCTGTTAGGTGAAACGGGAGTTTATATAAACGGCTCGATGAATTTCCGGTCTGACAGTTGGCAAGTAGTTGATTTGGGAATATCTTCAAGTTTCCCGAGTAAGACGATGCCAAATTTGGATAACTTGTCAAACGAAACAAGCGTATTGCCAAATCACCGGTATGCATGTTGTAATACCGAAAATGTTTTGACTTTTCCTTCTCATAAGAATGCATATGAGATAGGATGCAAATATTATCAGTTTGTGGTATCTTCTTTCTTAGAGAAAGAAACTGGCAAGATTGGCGCTGTCGTAGAATATATGTCGTCTTTGTCTAATGAAAATGAATTGCCTCAAAAAGATACTAACATAGGTAACTTGTTTGGACTAGACGACCAATTGTCGTTTGATGCTCTTGGTGCAGAAGAATATTGTTTTTTCGGAAAGAGTGAAGACTTTGCAATAAGTCTGTCTAATGGACATTTGAAAGTGGCTTTGCGTAAGTCTCCAAATGAACTCTATAGGCCTTATGGCAAATATTCGATATATCTACGCAAAGGCAATGTGTATACTAAAGTGACATTTGGTGTCAATCTTTAGCTTATGTTTAACAACGGATTTCCCATGATGCTCATTTTGAAGATTGGCTAAAAGTGTTGCTGTATCCAGTGGTGGGTTAGTATATTCCATACGCATATAAACAAAAAGTTCTAATTTCTATAAAATTCCCATTGTGAATCATTGGATATTTGGTATTCCGGAAGAATAGCAAACCTACATCATTTTTACATAATAAACTGGGTTATAAATATTATGTGAGAAATGATGTAAAACGTTTGGCGGTTTGAGCAATTTTCGGTATTTTTGCACCGAGATCATTTTAATTTACTGAGCCTACTTTCAACAAGCCTTACTTTTTTTAAGTGGACTCAGTAAATGAAAAAGGTGATTCTTTAAACTTAAAGGTTATATTAATATGGTTGTTAAGAGATTTTTTATAAGTATATCCATGTTGTTCTTGGGGGCGCTTCTGTTGCAAGCTAAGAATATAATAGCAAGGGATATGGGAGCTAACAAAGGTGAAGTTCCTGCAAACATTGCTATCCTTGATTCTGATAGTAACGTTGTTGCCAAAAACATGACTGGTATCTCGGATTCTACAGTAATTTCTCTATCTGATGTAGAGGTGATAGCTCATCGCAAAAACATAAAGTTGTCTGGTCATAATTTACTCGTAGACGTAGAGCATGATTCTATTCTTAACCATCAGAATGATATATATGAACTGATTGGTAAGGTTCCTGGTGTCTTACATGTAGGAAATTCGTTCAATGTGTTGGGTAAGGGAGCTCCGGTCTATTATTTAAATGGGCGTAAGGTGAGAGATCAAAGTCTTATCGATAACTTACCAGTTGATCAAATCAAATCTTTAAAAATCGTTGCCATGCCAGGGGCGGATTATGACACGTCGGGTTCACCTGTGATTGATATAAAAACTAAGATTTTAGGAGATGGTGTGGCTTTTAATGCCATCGGAAATATCACTCAGGCAAAGCATTTGGCTCATAAAACAGGTTTCTCTTCAACATACAATTCTGGAAAATTTGATTTGTATGGTAAGTATTACTATAGGAGAAATAATGCTTCCGAAAGTTCTGATTATGATAAACAGGTATTAGCTGATACCATTTGGAATAAAATGCAACATATTGAAAGCTTGACTCATTCCGGTAGTCATACTTATTCTGCTGGTATGACTTATCATCTGTCTGATAAATCAGAACTAGGAATGCTTTATAGTGGAATGTACACGGATGGAAAGCTTGAGACTCGGGATACATTTAGTGTAGTGCCAAATGCAGGACCTGCATATTATCTCTTTGATAAGAATAAATCCAAAAACAACCTCCTTACGCATCATGTCAATATGTATTATGATGCAAGTTTGAATCATGCTTGGCACGTGAGTGTAGTGATGGATTATATTTCTAAAGCATCGAACACTAATTCTGCTTTAAAGGAAAATCATATAGGTACGAGTTCTGAGGTTTCATATATGGGACATTCTAAATGGAATGTCCTGGCTTCTAATTTCCATGCTACCCATGATTTTGGAAAGTGGGGCACTTTGGGTATGGGATATGATTTCAGCTATAGTGAGGGAGTAGACAAGATAGATTATGAACGGTTGAAGTTCGATGGTCGCTTTGAGAATAAGGAAGTTAAAAATGCAGTATTTATCAACTACGAATTACCCTTGGGGGACTTTTCTTTGAGTACAGGAATACGTTATCAAAATCTATATTCGCGTCGGAAGAATGAAAAGGCGTCTGTGATAGAGGCGCATAGTGATAATACATTCTTGCCATCGGTAACCCTAAGCTATAGTCATGGATTATTGGTGCAGAATCTTAGCTATTCGATAGGAACAGAGCGGGCTAATTATGCAGATATGAATGATAATGTGACGTATGTGAACCGTTATGAGCAATCTAAGGGTAATAGCCAGTTGAAGACAGCCATCACTCATAGCTTGTCTTATCTGTTGATGTATAAGTCTTTGTTTCTTACATTAAATTATGATTATGTTTATCGTCCATTATTGCCGGTGATTTATTCTTTGGAAGGTAACTCAGCTATAACGGTTTCGTCACAAAATAATTTGTCGCATCGTCAAGCTTTGTCGGCGATGTTGAATTGGCGTAATACCTATAAATGCTATACTGCATCGTTGACGGGATTCTTTCAGAAGTCAATTATGCATTATCCGGGTATTGATGGAACAACATTTCATGATGGACATCCGTCGACAATTCTTAATTTTGATAATGATTTCAAGCTTCCTAAGCATTTCCTGCTCTCTCTGTCTTGGCAACAAGTTTGGGGTGGATACATGGAGTCGATAAATGTAAAATCATCTTCTTCTGTCAATTTGAGTATCAAAAAATCTTTCTTTAATGATAGGTTGCGATTATCATTAGATGGGTATGATATTTTTAATGGAGATAGAAATCGTGCTTGTAGGCAGATTTATAATGTTAAATCTAGTTTTAATACAAAGTATGAAACTCGAAAAGTAGGATTGACGTTAACATATCGTTTCCATAAGATAAAAGAAAGAGAGAATCAAACATCAGCAGAGGTAGAAATGAAGAGACTTGGTATTCCGGAAGAATAGACTTTTCTTTGCTATTTTCTAATGAAACTAAGACATGGGGTAACCATAAAAATCATCTTGCTCTTGTCGATGCCTCCATCAGTTGTGGCTTTAGGAATGGTATGGAGTTGAGTTTGATAGCGCTTAATCTTTTCAATCAGGGCACCTACGGCAATACCGTTTATTCAGGGGTGCCCCGTACGAGCAAGGAGTATCAGTTGCGAGGTAGAACAATATTAATGTCTATATT
>ERZ1034847.790-NODE-790-length-11720-cov-331.378054_pt1 | contig 11720 bp, 11 predicted proteins | sample MGYA00520633_ERZ1034847 | MGnify/ENA primary metagenome ERZ1034847 (study PRJEB33766, sample SAMN09781732) | gut metagenome | biome: gut microbiome | host: Homo sapiens | place: Madagascar | study: EMG produced TPA metagenomics assembly of the PRJNA485056 data... | reverse complement strand
GCGCCAGAAAACTTACCGGTGATATTGACTGCGTATTCATCAGGGAAGGCAGAGATTTTAACTCTCATAATATTTTAATTCATGGCAGAAAAGGGAAACTGTCTATTTTAATTAAACCAGCAGATGAATTAAGCATACCATCATCACTGAATATGAAAACCAGACGACAATGGTTCATTACCCTGCCGCCGGAGTATAATACTCATCAATTTATTTACCGGATAATTCAGGAACCATCCTGCTCTGTCTGGCCACTCACTGTAAAGCCCGTCAAAACTTTCTTTAATATATCTCCCGTAGAGATAAATAAAATAAAGAAAATACACAGAAAAAACGTTAAGTTTCTTCTGCAGGCACTGACGCTCGATGTAACGCGGGGAGATACCCGTTTTCAGGATGCCGCCACTCGCTATACTGCCTGTACGGGTTGCGACATCAACACATCACTTCGCTATTTCAGTCGTGTTTATCTTGAGTGTTAAAGTTTTCTCTTTTCTGAAACTATACAGGCGCGTTTTAATATCTTAAAAGCGCCTGTACTTTCTGTTGGAGCAAACCAATAAACTCGTTTAACGCCACGAGTAATCGCAACATATGCCAGACGTATAGCCTCATCCCTCATTGAAGCGTCATAATCGAGACTGAAAAAGCCTGTTGCCTCATACACCCGATTACGGAAAATATGCCCTTTCACAGAAAGACTATCTTCCAGAATAATAGCCACTTCCCCCTGAAGGCCTTTAGCAGCATGAATCGTATGAAAAACGACTCCAGAAGGAAATTTCTTACCTGCTTTCTTCACTTTATCCAGAACATTTTTGGTTCGGCCTAATACGATAACTTTATTCTTATCACATTTTTTCTGTTCAGACACCAGAGCAAATTGTTCATAAATGCATTTCACTACTGCATCAAGCCATTTATCTGAACTGACATCATACTCAATAAAATTAACAGAAGACTCGTCACCATCAGGTTCACGACGGGATATAGCCTTTTTCTCTATTTTCGTACTAACATACTTCATTAATCTTTCTGCATCACGTATAATTTTCTCATCCGACCGAAAATTATCCATCATATGAATATAATGACCACCATGAAGATCATCATGGGAAGGAAAAAATTTAGTAAAGTTCATAAATATTTCAGGAGAACTACCTCTCCATGAATAAATAGATTGCCAGTCGTCACCTATCACCATAATACTGGGTTCTTTCTCTTGCCTGGATAATTCCTGATGAATTGCCCTGATCCACATGGCAATCTGTGGTGAGATATCCTGAAACTCATCAATCAGTAAGTGTCTGAACATAGAGAGTTTTGTCTTAATTCTATCCCCATGTTTTTTCCAGAACGCATCATCTGACAGGGTCATAAATGCCCGATTAAAGGTCATTCCGCCACTTTTCAGAATTTCATGCTCTACTTTCCTCCAGAATACTGGCAATATCTGACAAAAATAGAATTCAAGCCCCTTACTTTTAAAGGGTCTGATTTTGTCAAGTAATTCACCCACTTCAAGCCCCAGACTTTCTACAAAACTTGCCTGACTATACATCAGTTCAACAATATTTGTTGCCAGGTATTCACCATTTAACTGAACATCAAAAAAAGGCGCTTCTTTAGCATTATTTTCAGCATCAAACTTTGCCAAAAACCTCACCATATCGAGTTTTGACGAACTATCAATAAATACCATTGATTTATGACATTTTGATGCCATTATCTTATCACGCAAAGAAAGACAGGCATTTAAAGGAAACTCTGATTCTTTCCCTGATGCATCTGTATAATTAAAAACTTCATCTTTATCATACAAATGTTCCCGGCCAATAGTTCTGCCCAGAAAAACAAGCTGGCCAGTTGACTTAATTACACCGTTTGCATAAAAACATTTTTCACCAATAGAATAATAGGATACAGGATCATCACTCACACCTTCAATAGGCCACAACCCCTTATCACTCCATGTTTTATTTAAAAGTAAAGCAAGATTCAGATCTCGCCATGCAGCATTTTCGAAAGCCTTATGTTTTATATCCGTTTTTTCAGATAATGGTGTATAAAGCACAGCTTCTTTCATTAAAGAAAGAACATTATCACGAAATCTCTCATCAGAATTAAATAACTCAATATATGTCTTGTTCAGAAAATTTTTTTGTGTGACAGATAATCGCCCAAAAGAAAATGGATTATCTATCTCGCCATCATCTATACAGGATGTATTGTCTTCATCCTTTAACATATCAAACCAATATTTCACACCCAACAATTCGCGGCAAACACATACCAATGCAGAATGGAATGTTCTGACAAACCCCGACGGTAACGAATCAAGTTCAGGACACCAATACCTTAATACTTTCTGAATTTTCTGTGCTAACTCCTTACATGATTCCTTAGTGAAAGATACTACCGTTATTTCTTCCAGTGGGATTTTCAAATAACAGTGCATAAATATCACCCGCAGAACCAGTGTGGTTGACTTACCAGAACCGGCACCGGCAACAACACAAGTCGTCGGATACTCAGAAAAAATCATATTCCACTGTTCACATGTAGGCATACTAACAATCCCTTCAGCAACAGCCGCAGCGACCGCTGATTTCATATCTTCCTTCATTGAATCAGTTATAGGAAAGTATCGAGGTCCATAAATTGATGAATCTATTTCATCAGAAAGATGAATACGTCGTTCATCCTGGATAACAACTATATTTTTTCCTTCTTCATAACCCTCTTTACGGCCGTTATATATCCCCTCAGAATACCCTTTACTCCATCCTGATTTATACTCATCAGCACGGATGCTCTTCAATTGTTCCTTAATAAACCAGAATGCTATTTTTTCCAAAAATCCAGACACACATTCACCTTAAGTTACTTACTCACTCAAATACACATTCTATAATATATATCAATACTAAGGTGCATCCTGATCTCTCAAGAAAAGGATTACACTATAGGCAAGCGCACTACAACGAAGTAACACATAACGTTGTAGTTAATCAGTTCTTTTACTGTTGCTCCCCCTGACGCAATAAAGCATCAGGATACTCATCAAAGAGTTGCGAGAGTGCCTCACAATACAGTATGTGACCATGGGGAAAAACCGGCGAAAAACGCCCCTCCATCAAGAAAAGGGGGGCGACATCCACTATCAAGCGAAATGCGGCTACTTTTCAATCAACAGCCCTAAGTTCCCGTTAGTTTATTCGTACCCCTTGTAATGGGGTATTAGCCAGCCAAACCCGGCATGATTACTACCCCCAGTCGTCCATGATCCGGGGGGGATGTCACCTAGTCTGGTGGGCGCTGGTAACCGCTGATAGGGGCCAAGTCAGACATCATGTCGGGACCGTCTGTCACGTGGATGCAGGTACCTGCTCCTGCTCCCCGAGGTTATCTGGTTAACCCGTATAAACAGGGAGACACAATGACCGAATCCAGCGATTACGAATCAGTCTAGATCTTTATTGGCGTTGATGTAGGTAAAGATACCCATCACGCCGTTGCCGTTAATCGTTCAGGTAAACGTTTGTTCGACAGAGCATTACCCAACGACGAAAAACAAACTCAGAGCGCTGATATCTGACCTAAAACAGTATGGACAGATACTGCTGGTCGTTGACCAGCCAGATACCATCGGGGCGTTACCCGTCGCCGTTGCCCGATCTGAAGGCGTCCTTGTCGGATACCTTCCAGGACTGGCAATGCGACGCATCGCCGCCTTGCACTCCAGTGAAGCCAAAACCGATGCCCGTGATGCGACCATCATTGCCGAAGCTGCACGTACTCTGCCCCATGCTCTTCGCTCACTAAAACCGGCTGACGAACAAATCGTCGAACTCTCCATGCTTTGCGACTTCGATGATGAGCTTGCCGCACAGACAACGCAGGCCAGCAACCGCATCCGCGGCTTGTTGACCCAGATACATCCAGCTCTGGAACGCGTTCTCGGCCCGCGACTGGATCATCCAGCAGTACTTGATCTTCTCCAGCGATATCCCTCACCCGAAAAACTCGCTTTACCAGGTGAGAAAAACTGGCAACCTAGCTCTCGCCCCCCGTCTGGGAAAACGCCTTGCTGCAGATATCATCCAAGCGCAGACACAACAAACCGTCATCGTTCCCGGTACGAATGCTGCTGTCGTTGTTATCCCACACCTGACACTCCAGCTCATCACGCTACGTAAGCAAAGAGACGAGGTGGCTCTTGAGGTAGAGCAACGGGTTCTTGCTCACCCTCTTTACACGGTCCTGGCCAGCATGCCCGGAGTCGATGTCAGGACCGCAGCCAGACGCCTCACAGAGGTTGCCTGTCGGGCCTTCGCCTCTGCCGCATATCTTGCTGCTTTATGCTGGCCTTGCGCTGGTAACCCAACGCTCCGGCTCATCCATACGTGGGGAACATCCCTCGCGACGGGGCAATAAACGCCTCAAACGGGCGCTATTCCTATCCGCCTTCACCGCGCTCAGAGATCCGATATCTAGGGCTTACTACACACGCAAAATGAACCAAGGGAAACGACACAACTAGGCGCTTATCGCCCTAGCAAGACGGCGCTGCGACATTCTGTTCGCCATGATGCGTGACGGTACTTTTTATACCCCGCAAGCATCATAAACATGCTTGACAATTTAATAGCCCCCTCTACAACAAGGGCAAAACAACAACATGACTTCACCTTCAATATATCCTTCCAAGTTCAAGTTGCCCGAGCAAATATAAATTTTATCGCATATTATAGATTGGTTTTTAACCATTCGTTAGAACATATAGAATTCCTCCACGCCGCAGCACCCGCCGATTGAACGACGAATATCCGGCTGGAACTATCAACAACACTGGCCAATCCGTCTCTTATATCAATACATGATAAATCAGTAACTACAACCCAAGTTGATTCCACCACTTTAGCCCATAACCCGAAACTCTTTATTTTTTCAAAAATCGGTTCATAATCTTCATTTTTTACAAGATCATAAGATATAATATATGCGTCCATTTTTACTCCTTGTCGCATTTACTGCCAAAATAATAGCCTATAACAAGGGATGATATAGGAACAATGCTCTGAAAAACAGTGCTGAATATATCTCTCAAATCATCATTTGTTCTTTCCCCAAAAACTAATCGAGCCACTATTATAATTACAGTTAAAACAAACAGAAATAGGAGTATATTTTTTGCTAATAAAAATCTTTCTTTTGCAATATTAAACTCAGCATTACCGAGAGCGTTTTCGATACTCCCTATATCAATACAATCTATATTATATTGCATATCTGATGCATTATTCATACTATAAACCCACTATTTTGCCTACAACCTTCATTTCATGATTATGTTGATCCTCATGAATTATTCCTATGGCTCTTCCTTTCTTTTTCTCTGTTTCTGATATTTGCAAAAGAGCAAAAGCTTTTCTTATCACCTCTGATTTCGTAATCCCCTCTCTTTTTGATGTTTCTTCAATAAGTTTCTCCATTTCCGGAGACAAACTAACGCTCATTCTGTTCATATATTCCACCTTCATGTTTATGTTGCTGTCGTATATCGATAAAAAACACCAAATCAACACTCTTTTGATGTAATTTTGGTGCAAATTTGATGTTTTGACAAGTCTTTGAGAGAAAACATTTTTTTGGTAACATCGCAATCCAGCCTTAGCAGATAGTATATGCAGTTTTTTGGGGATATTATGGAAGGAAATCAACAAATTAAACATAACGAGGTTGACAGTGGCCTTGCCGAAGACATCGTTTTAGTTCCAGATCACAATCCATCACAAAGCATTTCTCCCCCTATCGAGAGCAATCAGCGCTCTTACGACCTAAGCAAAATCGCTCATTTATCCGATCTTATTCGGACAGAGGATGAGGAGCTAATCAAAAAAGAAATAGAATTACATGTAAAGAAGATAATTAACACCGACGACACATGTAAAAATTACAATACCATATTTTTATTTGACATTTCAGGTTCAATAAACAGAAACCATGCTGATAGTATTTATTCAGCAATACAATCTTTTAAAAACAAAAAAAACATTATTCTTTTTTTACGAAGCAGAGGTGGAAATGTTGAATCCTCTTTTTTAATTAGCCAACTATGTAACAAATACAAGGATGAAAAATTTATTGTCGCCATTCCTGGTGAAGCTAAATCAGCAGCAACCTTACTGTCTTTTGGTGCAGATGAAATTCACATGGGGCCAATGAGCGAACTTGGACCAATTGATTTACAAGTCGATGGACTACCACTTCAATCAATATCAGGGGCTTTGGAAAAAATAGCCAGTATAGTTCAAAAATATCCTGATTCCTCTGATATGTTTGCAAAATATTTATCTGAAAATCTAAATATAGGTCTTATTGGTTACTATGACAGGGTTTCTGAGTCTGCATCACAATACGCTCAGATTCTTCTAAGGGGAAAACATGAAGACAACATCCGATCAGCAGAAGAGATAGCGGCACATTTTACTAATCATTATAAAGATCATGGATTTGTTATTGATGTCGAAGAATCCAAATCTATTCTTGGATCTCACATAGTTAAAGATAATACAGATATATATAAAATGGCATCCAAATTACTTAGTTTCTTCAATAAAATTGAATTTATCTATGCTATTAATGGACTAAAAAAAGATATTGTTTTCGTAGGCCAGAGATGTGAGATAATAACAAACTCTTCAAGTAAAGAAAACTTACATACCCAAAGAAAGATCAAAGCTTAAAATTCCTTCCAACACGTAAAATTAAATCTATTATTCAAAACTAATCACCACCTCTAGGAGAGGTGGTTGAAAATTGATTTTAAAATACTACCTGTAACAGGATGAATGACTGTTATCATGAACGTAGTCATGCTTCTGTTGTTGTCGCACATCGTCCTGCGTAGGCGTTTTTGGCGCACCTTCCATCAGCCAGCATAACGATTCCCTGGCAATTTCCGGCTCATCCTTCTGCGGGCTGGTCGGTATCGCATCATACCCAGCCATCTACCGCTGTATTTTTGTTGAAAGCAGAAAATGTGACTCATCACAAACGAAACGCAATATATAGTGTTTATTATTTGATATGGCACCACATGGTGTCGAAAACGATCAGGAAACCTCATGGGAAAGAATCAACATGTTGTACCGCACAATGGTGAGTGGGCTGTACGTGGAGAGGGTAATGAGCGAGTAACGTCTACTCATCGCACACAACAGGAAGCAATAGATGCGGCGCGTTTAATCGCCCAAAATCAGGGAAGTGAACTGATTATTCATCGACCAAATGGACAAATCAGGGATAAAGACTCCCACGGGAAAGATCCATTCCCTCCAAAAGGATGATAAGTGAAACCACCTCCTCAGGAGGTGGTTTAGGGATAAGAGCCTATTTAGGATTCTGTGTAAATGCCTTTTCTCAGAAGTGACCGTCCAGGCGGTCACCGAACTCGATAATAAAGCGGCTCATTGCCATACGCCAGTCCTTCAACGGCATCGCCCATTTCTGGGACGCTGACTGGATTACCAGCCACACCACTTTTTTTACCGAGTCGTCTGTTGGATAAGTGAAGAACGTGACAAGATTCGGCCAGTTAGCCTACCAGCTTTTCAATGTACAGGTTGATATTCTACATTCAGGCGTTTTGCCAGTCGTGACAGTCGTTTATCCAGCGTCCATATTTTAGCCCCGGGAGTAATCCTCGTTGACGCTAATAACGTTATATCAACCAGACCACAACCCAGGCCGAATAGTTTTTCATTTTCAATGAACGCCAGAACTTCAGTAATCGTGGCCTGATGACTTTTCGGTAACAAGTCTAAATCACTCAATGTTCGCTGTCTGGGCGCTGGCGGTGTGCCGCATGCAATTTCAGCCAAGATCATGGGGTGCATAAGAACAAAGTCTGACTGCAATAGCTGAATCAATGTATCATTTTTATTTTTAAAATGATCAACCCACACAGACGTATCTACTAATATCATTCTGCCACATCTCCACGCCTGCGTGGTGTTATCTCCATATTTGGGGCAGCTCCACCAAGTGAAGCCAGGCGTTTCGCAGCCTGCACACGAATAAACGTTTTCACAGCTTCACGGAAAATATCTGATTTATCCATACCCGGATCAGCCATTTCCAGCGCCTGTGCGTATAGAACATCGTCGATCGTTACAGTAGTTCTCATATTTTTGCATCCTGATGTGATATTTGATTCGATTATGAATCAAATATCACATCTCATCAAGTTACGCATCCGGACAAACAGTATTTGCCCGAATGGCCCTGACTTAATGCCGTCTGTAACGGGACGAATAACTGTCGTCATGAACGTAATCATGTTTCTGTTGTTGTCGCACATCGTCCTGCACCGGGGTTTTTGGCGCGCCTTCCATCAGCCAGCGCAACGACTCCCGGGCAATTTCCGGCTCATCCTTCTGCGGGCTGGCCGGTGCTGTATCATATCCTGCCATCTGCCGTTGTGCCCTGTCTGTTAACGGCAACGGCTTTTCACTCCCCTCGTTAAACCACGGTACGATACTGCAGGCTTTATTCACGAACTGCGGCTCACCGGCAAAATACATCCTCTCCCCGCTTTTCACTTCCGCCAGAACCATCGCGCCGGCAATATGCTGGCCATCCTGACTGTAAGGATCCGCAATTTCTATCCTGTCACCAGTATCCTGCAGTTTGACTTCCCCGTCCTGACAATACTGGATACGCCCGTCACGCGTTATCTGCGTCTGATATCCCTCTATCTCATAAGGTCGGATATCATCCGCCACCGCACACACTATCGCGTTCTCACTGAGGCGATTTTCCTGCTGCATCTTCTTCTGCATATAAAAACGTCCGCGCAGACAGGAAATCGCCGCTGCATCATTATTCAGCGCCTGCTGCTCCACCCACTGCCAGTACCCCATTCGCCGGTTCTCCGGACGGGCATAAAACGCCTTTCTTTCCTCCCGCAGCGTCTCCTTCAGGGTTATCATGGCCTGCCGTCTCTCCAGAGCCAGAACGTTATAAGCCAGTTTACGCAGTAGCGGATCGCGGATCTCCGCCCGCACCTGAGCACGTCGCCAGGCAAACTGACCTGACACATGGTAAAAACGTTCCCGGATCTCATCACGATCCATCTCCGGTCGGGTCCAGCCGGCACGGTACGCGTTATAACGGGCTTTCAGCGCCTCCCTTGCATCTGCCCGTTCCTCCCTGCGTGCACTGGATGCGCCAATGTCCCGCTTGTGTGCACGCACGTCATACACATACTCCTGCGGATAATTACTGCCGAGGTAGTTATCGTTTTCATCAAAGTAATTTTCCACTACCGGTGACGGTGTGAATTTCCCCAGGTAAGGCTCCAGCACCCGTTTCGTTAGATCAGGATGCAGCGTGCTGGCTTTGATGGGCGTGACCGTATCATCATGACGGGAATACACCGCCAGCCCTTCGCCCTTCTCCTTCAGCTCCAGACCGAGGCGAATCAGTTCAGTATGCAGTGCCTCCCAGGTGGCTTCCCCGCTGTGCAGTATCTTCCCGATGGTGTGGCGGGCCTCGCCCACGGCGTAGCTGTACAGACTCTCCTTATCCGCATGGTATTCCAGCTGACGGGCCTTACGGGGAATGGATTTAAACTCATCCTGTTTTCTGATCCAGTTCCCGTTCTCGTCTTTCTGACAGCAACCGTTATCCGGTGTGAATCCGTATTTCTGCTCCAGTTCACGACAGGCTTTATGCAGTCTGAAGTAATCATCATACAGGTTTGCCGCACGGTATGTTTTCGGGTTAATACGGTTTACAGTGATGTGACAGTGCACATGTTCCGTATCCCTGTGAATGGCAAAAACATACTGGTGATCGCTCATGTTCAGCGCCTTCAGTGCATATCTGGCGCACTCAAAAATCTGCTCATTTGTCGGATTGTCTTCTTCACGCCACGACAAAATAGCATGATATACCGGGTCCTGACAGCGCCGGTTCTGCGACGCAACCGCATCCATTTCAGCGGCTGCCGTTTCAATACCGAAGCAGTTTGTTTCACACAGAACCTCACCACAGAGCACCTGCTGACGCCCGTCGTCACTCCGGGACAGCACATGATTCCGGTATAAATCCTTCCCCTCTTCAATAAACTGACCAAGATGTTCCACGATGGCTTCGCGCGACCGGACCGGACGGACATAAGGATTATCCGGCGACAGCAATTCACCGGGCTTCTTGTCCACCCGGCAAATCAGATAGCTGATCAGCTGCAGAAAACTGGACCGGCCATCGCGCCTTTTTTCCGGAACAATCACAATCACGCCGTTTACTTCTCCTGATGATGAACACCGGCATGGATAGCAACAACCGCTTTCTTCAGCGCAACAAGCACCTCCGAAAACTGCTTACTCAGTTCCGGTGTCATATGAGACTGCATCTGATTGTAGAGATGTTTCTGCAGGCCACCGAGACGTAAAAGCTCGTTAATCATGCGGATATCCGTGGGCGGTGCGATGCGGCGCCCCAGAGCACAACGACGAAGATATTCCCCCACGCTCATACCGGAAAGTTCGGCCTTTTCTTTAATCAGTGCCTTTTCCTCTGGCAGACAACGGATCCCCAGAAGCAGTTCAGTCCGGTTTCTTTTTTCACTCTTGCTCATAGCACTCTTTTCCGGTGATCGACCATCGTTGTGTCGTGTCTTTCCTGTCTGGGGTGTCGGGGCTGCGCCCTGACCAGGGGTTTTGTTGAACGGCCATCGAAGATGGCGGTTCAACAAAACATATCCTGTCCCGTCTTTGGTGTCTGGTTTTCGTCTATTATGCCCCGCATAGCTTTCATTGTCATTACACCATGTGGCTATGTGGCGACTGGAGGCTTCGCACCCTGCCTGATATAATGTGCCCGGTTCGCTATTCAGAGGAAAAACAGATGGCCACCAGAAACTTCTACACTAAAGAGCAAATAGAACAGGCAAAAAAGCAGCTTGAGGCGTTGCCCGATCTGACTGAAACACGCCTGACCGGAAAGGATGTTCTTGAAGGACTAAAATCACAAATCATGGAACTGGCTACACGGAAAGGCTATTCCGTAAAGGACATAAAATCTGCACTCGAAACCTGCCAGATAATGGTCAGTGAGCGGGCCATCAAAGAGATCATCAGTACGCATCCGAACACCAGGAGAAAATCATCACGAAATCAGAAAAAATCATCTTCTGCGTCAGATATGCAGAGCAGTTCCTGAAGTTTTAGGGAAATACTCATTCCTTTTTGTTACATACTGAACACCATGTCATGCAGTACACCGGGTAGTAACCAATACTGTTTCATGGTGTTATCTTTGACACCTTGCTGTACAGACAAACAATCACAATATGAACCGTCAGCCCGGAAAACACGCCCTGACGCGGTAACACACCACAGCCATTCCTTTACCACTGAACCGGGCGCTTACTGTCAGTAACCGGACAATCCCGGCTTCATTCCGCTGAACAGAGACCAGGACGACGGCACATAACCGGATAACCATTCCGGCTCCCTCATGGTGTTATCTTCCCTGACGGATACTGGTAATAACGTGAACACCCCTCCATGAAAGCACGCCCTGACACAGTAACACACCGCAGCCATTCCCTTACCACTGAACCGGGCGCTTACTGTCAGTAACCGGACAATCCCGGCTTCATTCCGCTGAACAGAGACCAGGACGACGGCACATAACCGGATAACCAT
>ERZ1034847.788-NODE-788-length-11738-cov-3.533339_pt1 | contig 11738 bp, 12 predicted proteins | sample MGYA00520633_ERZ1034847 | MGnify/ENA primary metagenome ERZ1034847 (study PRJEB33766, sample SAMN09781732) | gut metagenome | biome: gut microbiome | host: Homo sapiens | place: Madagascar | study: EMG produced TPA metagenomics assembly of the PRJNA485056 data set... | reverse complement strand
ATTTAAAAATAGAATGCAATAAGCAATTTTATCTAATACTTTTACACCGCTGATTAAATAACCTAAGACTTTCTGCATAACAAATCCTTTGATTGCATAACTTGATAAATACACATTAACCTGATAATAGCCGATTTGTCAATCAACTATTATCAGGTTGTTAATATTATTATTTTCTACGGGCTTGTGGCGGCAATATGTAATTGCATTCTTCTATATTATTCGCAGATAGCCCTTTGGTAATCCCTATTGCATCATTTCTCAAATCTTTGAAGCTATCTTGAATAATTTCCGATTTAGTATAATTTTTATATTTATCCCTCTCTTTATAAAGTTTTATGTATAAATCACGTATCTCTTTCAATATTCCAGCAGTCATTGTTGCATCTGCTGATAATGAACCATCAAAAGCACCGACACAACTTACATATTGATGTTTATTTACATCAGATATTGGAATTGGTTTCAATCTTTGAGCTTCAGCTTCTGCTTGTCCTAGAGAAGATAGGTTTTGATAGTTTTGTTTATTGTTTTGCGGGGATATAAGTCTTTCAACTCCATCAATGCTCCAGTTATATAACGTGTTGGCATTATTGCCTAAATTTTTGCTTTTTAAAATAGTATTAAGATTTTTTCCTATTTGATTTAGTGTATCTTTATTTTCCTGAGCGGTTGGTTGAGTTGCAGGCTGTGTGGATGGCTGAGGGACTGGTGGTGGGGTGTCGCCGTACAGTTCTCTATAATTGTATTCATCATTTTTATAGAGATAGTTTTGGATTTCATTAGCATACGGATTCGGCGTGTTTTCGGTTGGCACATCAATTTTTTTCATATCCGAAAAAGTGCTTGCTCCGCGCGGGTCCAAATAATACCATTCGCTTTCGCCGGGTTTGCGGTCTGTTCTGCGTATCGGGCGTTTGCCAAAAATAAGTTCTCTTGAAAATTCAGTCATATTTTTCCTCCTTTGTTTCAGTGATTGAATTTTATGACTAAACTTTAACAGAAACAAAATGCTTTGAAAATCCGCTATAGCAGGCTAAAATCAGCTTTATCATGCAAAAGCTTTTTAAATTCCCGATTGTTTTGCTGTGCCAGCTGCCGCAGTTTATTTTTTTGATTTTGTTTGATATACGGAATTTCAATGTTTTGAGCTTTGTTTTTCAAAAACCATTCCACAAAGCCGTTGGCTGTTAACTTGCCGCCGCTATGCATAACTCGCAAATATTTTTCTTGCTGTATTTTCTTAAAATATTCGCGGAACGGAGCATATTTTTTATCGCGTTCTTTGCTTTTTCTTCGCGCTTCGTTTTTTCTATCCGTTTTAATAACCGCGTCTAATAGCGTGGTGTGCATATCGCTCCACTCTTTACGGCTTTCCGCCAAAAGTTTTTTCGCCCACTCAATAATTTGCAGCTGTAAATCTTTGCTGTTGCGCAGAGCGTTTTGCTGCATAAATAACAAACTTAATTCTCCCAGCATTTTAGGCGGTATAATTTCTTCATCATCCATTTTTTATTCCTTATTATGTTATGAAAAATATATAGGTGTAAAAATAAAATAATGCAATAATATGAAGGCCTTGATTTTTGCTTATTTCAAAAACTTAAAAATATTGACAAAAAAGTATTTTCCGTTAGTATAAAAATACTGTTAAATTATTTGTTTTACTTTTAATTATTATGATTATGACTGACATTGGTGATTTTTATGAACATGCATCTGCTCAAAGAACGGCTTGCCGCAAAGCGATTGTCAACCGCGTTGATGTTTTTGTATATGCTAAACGCTCTGCCCGTTTTTGCGTCATAGAGTATTTGATTCCGGGTGAACACCCAGGTTCACGTAAACTGCATCGTCATTTGCGGTTGATTGAAGAAGATGAAGAGGAATATAAAGTTGCAACTCATCTTCATAAAGGCGATGAAATAAAGCTGAGCTTTGATGGTGAATTTGAAGAGTTTAGGCCTCAGCCGTTTTGCCGCCGTGTTTTAAATTATTTGTTTATACTAAGCCATCCGATAACCGATGGCAAAGAATAGAAAAAAATCTCCTGTTTTGATAAAAGCAGGAGATTTTTTGTTAGTACATCATCAGATTATATTTGAGATTGGTGTCTACTTCGTCAGGCCCGTTACGGTAGTCGCCCTGATATGACAAAGTGTAGCTGTATACCAAGAAACCGTAAGGATTTAAAATTCGGTCTTCCGGTTTTTTAAAACGCATATTTCCGTCATAGCCTACACGCAGGGTGGCGCGCCATACATCAACTTTAGGCTTTGGGTTGTTGCGTGTGATGTCGTATGTTTTGAACTGCACCATCCACATAGAACGCGAAACACGCTTTGTCCAATCAATTTCAATATAGCGCTGCAAGCCGATGCTTTTGAATTGCTCTTCAGCGGATTCGGCGTCTTTTTTTAAGAATTCTTCAAAAATTGTTTTGGTTGAATACCAGTATAAAATTGAGTTTTTGCTCCAGCGGTCTTTCAGCTCGGCATAGTCTTCGGTAATGGTATAGCGCAGAATCATATAATCGCGGATATATTGCTCGGCAATCAAATCGGCGGCAAAATAGTATCGCTCGTCGCGCTCCAAAATTTCGAGTTGGCTGGTGTCTTTATTGATAACAAACAATCGTGGCTGCACGTGTTGTTCCGGCAAAATCAAATAGATGACACAAGAGATAATCATATTGAGGCAGATGCTTAAACACGTAACCATCACCAAAAAACGTGATGTCCACAGATAGCGCCGTTCCGGAAAGGCGTCAACGTGCACCCGTTCCGGAAAATATCCTAAAACGTCTGGAGATTCTTTTTCTTTGTACTTAAATAAAGTGCCTAAGATTGAAACCATAATGATTTTACCTCAATTTTTTGTTTACTTACATAATATAAATAAAAGTGTAACAAAATGTTAATTTTTAGAGATTATTATCATAGCAGAATAATTGAAGTATACTTTAAGGATATAACCATGAAAAAACTGCTGTTTTTTATGCTGAGTTTTATAACAGTCGCCGGTTGTGCGGATAAAACAACACCTTCACATACCAACGGACCTGATGCGGCCTATTATTCCGATTGGGACAGGGCTGTGCGTTATGACGTTGATATGCAGAATATGTATGCCAACACGCCGTTGAAACTGGAAAAGCCCATTGATATGTATATGTCAATGGCTTTGGCACTGAAATATAATTATACCGGACGTATGATTCGCTATCAGGAAAGCTTGTTAAAAGCCGGAAAATCGGCTTATTCTCAGCTGCCCGAAATTGCCTCTAATGCCGGTTATGTCAATACGAACAACAATGAACATACCAGTCCGGACCTGAAAGTCGCTTGGAATGTTTTGGATATTTCCACGCTTTATTATATGAACACGGCGCCGGAATTTAGGCAAAATGTTGCCGTGGAGCAAAGCCGCAAAGTTATTCAGAATATTTTGCAGGAGGCTCGGGTTTTATATTGGAAGGCTCTGACGGCTCAACGGCTGATTCCGGTTATTGATGATACTATTGAGCACATTACTTTGGATGTTGACGAGATGAACGCCAAAGCCAAAGAATTGGCTCAGCAGGGCAAAAATCCGGCAACCGAAGAGCTGGTAAAAAAGCGTAAATATATGGAAGCAGTCAAAAAGCTTTCTTCTTTGAAGCGCGATATGGAAACAGCTCATGAGCGTCTGGCTTCTTTAATGGGCTTGCATCCGGCGACTCAATTTACGCTGGTTGGCAAAGAATACGGCAACTTTGCGCTGCCGGAAATTAAATCTAATCTTTCTCGTTTGGAATGGCTGGCTTTGACTAATCGTCCGGAACTTAAAGTACATGATTTGCTGACCGCCGGCGATGATTTGGAATTGATTATTTCTAACTTCCGCGATGACAACGGCAGCGGCTATAAAAACAATCCGGACGCGTATAATCAAAAGTGGTGCAATGCTGCTAAAGAAGTTTCAATGCAGGTTTATGAAGATTCTCGCAGCACTGTTAATCAGCAGACAATGACAGCTCTGCGCCGCCAGCGTATGACTTCATTGATTTTGAACCAGGTGTATATCGCTTGGGCGCGCTATACTTCGGCAACCGAAGACTATCAGATTGCATATGAAATTGCCGGCACATCGGAAAATATTGCTGAAGATGTAACTTCTGCCAACGGTAGTCAGGCCGAAAAGAGCCAGCTTGAAGCCGCCCGCGCTATTGCCGATGAAACTAAAGCCTCGTTGGCTTATGTTGATTTGCAGGATGCTTTGGCAACTCTGTATGCAACAATCGGTTTGGATGCTGTTCCGTACTATATGTTAAATGAGTCGCCGTCCAAGATTGCAATAGCTTTGCGTGATAATTTGGATAAATGGCGCAAGGGCGAATTTATACCGGATAACCGTCCGTATCTGATGGATATTCCGAGCCGCCGTCCGCCGGTTAATTTGTCTTCTGAAAAATTGCTGCCGGATGTAACTTATGAAACAGGCGAGCATATCAAAATCTCTATTCCGGATTCGGCATTTGAAAAAATGGGCTGGAAACCGGGGACATTTACCACCAAAGCCGGTATGATAGACGATTCTCCGCTGCCGAAATGGTTGAAATATAATCCGACGGCCAAGGTGTTTACCGGTATGGCAATGCCACAGGACGGCGGTGTATATCCAATCAAAATTTATGCACTTGATAAAAACAACAACATTGCTTATTTGACCTTTAAGTTGACGATTATTGAGGTATATGTGCCGTCAATCAACGTTCGCGGGCTGAATAAGTCCCGTAAGGCAACAGTAATGAAACGCTGCCACGGGAACCAATGCACCGATGAAACATTGGACGATGTTCAGGTGTTTGCTCCGGTCAGATAATTTTTGAGGATACGCGATTCGAGCCTATCTGCAAAAGGTAGGCTCTTTTGCTGTTTAAATGAAAATTTTTGCGGTTAAGAAAAATCATTATCCGACTCCTTTTTATAAGAATGATATTGTAAAAACTTAATCTTTTAGTATTTTAAAATCCACTTAATCAAATTGTTATATGCAACATACTGATTCAGTGTGTAAGAAATATATACCTTGCTGTTAATAAAGATTAACAAGGTTATATACATACCAAAAAAATTTTTTAGACGTAAATTTAAACAGTTATGGGAATATTAAAAAAATGTAACATTATTTTCCTTGTCGGAGCAGGGTTTAATTTTTTAGTATGTATCTCAGATAATCAAAAGTACTTCAGTGTTAAATAAAAAAGTTGGGTATACTATATATTGTTTGTTTACATTTTATTCATACTATATGTAGTATAACAGCAAACAACATTTAACAATGCCATAGGGAGAATTTTATAATGGGTACAGAGCAAAATACCAAAATAAACAAAATCGACACTAAAGTTGAAAGCATTACCAAACGTGATGGCACTTTGGCTCCGTTTGATGAAAACAAGATTTATAATGCTATATTGAAAGCCGGAACTTCTACCGGAGAATTTGATGAATCTGACGCTTGGCTTTTGACTGCGCAGGTAATGAAAGTTATCAATCATAAATTTACCGAGTCTCTGCCGTCTATTGAACAGATTCAGGATATTGTTGAGCAAGTGTTGATTTCTGCAAACTATTTTGCTACCGCTAAGGCCTATATTCTGTACCGCGACAAACGCAACCGCATGCGTTCTGATCACAAAGTTATGGTTGATGTTGAAAGCTCAATCAATGAATATCTGGAAAAATTGGACTGGCGCGTCAATGCCAATGCCAATCAAGGGTATTCTAACGGCGGTTTGATTTTGAATGTTTCCGGTAAAGTAACAGCTAACTATTGGCTGAGCCATGTTTATCCGGCAGAAGTCGGTGAAGCTCACCGCAACGGTGATATCCACATTCATGATTTGGATATGCTGGCTGCGTATTGTGCCGGCTGGTCTTTGAAAAACTTATTAAAAGAAGGTTTTAACGGTGTAAAGGGCAAAGCCGAGGCTAATCCGCCTAAACACTTGACATCAGCCGTCGGACAGATGGTCAACTTTATGGGTACTTTGCAAAACGAATGGGCAGGCGCACAAGCTTTTTCTTCGGTTGATACCTATTTAGCTCCATATATTAAGAAAGATAATCTGACTTATGATCAGGTAAAACAGTCTATCCAAGAATTAGTTTATAATTTAAATGTTCCATCACGCTGGGGTTCACAGACTCCGTTTACAAACTTTACTTTTGATTGGGTATGCCCGGAAGATTTACGCAATCAGCATCCTTATATCGGCGGCCATATTGCCGGTCATGATGAAAACTATATGCCTATTATTGAAGGACAGGAAGAAATGCCTTTCACTTATGGTGATTGCCAAAAAGAAATGGATATGATTAACCGCGCCTATATTGAAGTTATGATGGCCGGCGATGTGCTGGAACGTCCATTTACTTTCCCGATTCCGACTTATAATATGACACCTGATTTTCCGTGGGATGATGAAAAATCTCAGTTGTTGTTTGAAATGACTGCCAAATACGGTATGCCTTATTTCCAAAACTTTATTAACTCTGTATTGAAACCGGGACAAATCCGCTCTATGTGCTGCCGTTTGCAGTTAGATTTGCGCGAACTGCTGGCTAAAGGCAACGGCTTGTTCGGTTCGGCAGAGCAGACCGGCTCTATCGGTGTGGTAACTTTCAACTGCGCTCGCTTGGGCTATATGTTCAAAGGCAATGAACAGGCTTTGTTCGCCCGCGTTGACGAATTGATGAACATTGCCCGCACTTCTCTGGAAATTAAAAGAAAAGTCATTCAGCGTCTGATTGACAATGGTTTGTATCCATATACCAAACGTTATTTGGGAACTTTGCGCAACCACTTCTCAACAATAGGTGTAAATGGTATCAATGAAATGATTCGCAATTTTACCAATGACGAACACAATGTTGCCGATGAATGGGGCAAGGCATTTGCTGAAAAATTCTTGGACTATATCCGCAGCTGTCTGGTAAAAATTCAAGAAGAAACAGGCCATATGTACAATTTGGAAGCTACTCCGGCTGAAAGTGCTACCTACCGTTTTGCCCGCGAGGATAAAAAACGCTTTCCGGGAATTATTCAGGCCGGCACCAAAGAAGATCCGTATTACACAAACTCTTCGCAATTACCGGTTGGTTATACTGATGACCCGTTTGAGGCTTTGGATTTGCAGGCTGCTTTGCAATCTAAATATACCGGCGGCACCGTATTGCATCTTTATATGAGTCAGCGTATCTCTTCGGCTAAGGTTTGCGGCGAACTGATTAAAAAAGTTTTGACCAATTACCGTTTGCCGTACATCACAATTACTCCGACTTTCTCAATTTGCCCGAAACACGGCTACTTGGCCGGCGAGCATAAATTCTGTCCGATTTGTGATGAAGAAAAGAAAGCCGCAAAATTGAAAAAATTAAAAGCCAGCAATGCTGCCTAACTTTATGAAAAAATTTATTTAAGGAGATAAAACTATGGAAAATACTATTAAAATTGAAGATATCAAATTAAGCGATGAAGAAAGACAGCCTTGTGAAATCTGGACCAGAGTTATGGGCTATCATCGCCCGGTTTCAGAGTTCAATAAAGGTAAAAAATCCGAATACTATTCTCGTAAATGCTTCTGCGAAGAAAAAGCGGTAATGTATTTGGATAACGACTGCGGCTGTGCTTTGGCGGCAGAATAAAAAGCAGACGCTAATGTCTTCTGATTTATTAAGAATCGGCGATATTGAAAAATTCAGTATCGTCGATTTTCCGACTAAGATAGCCGCTGTTGTTTTTATGCAGGGTTGTCCGTGGCGCTGCCCGTTTTGCTATAATTCTTCTTTGCAAAATCCGAACAGCAGCGATAATACAGGCTGGGATAAACTTATAAATTTGTTAGAACATCGCAAAGGCATTTTGGACGCTGTTGTTTTTAGCGGCGGTGAACCGTTAATGCAGAGCAACCTGCCGCAAGCTATGGATGAAGTTAAAGCTATGGGATTTATAATAGGTTTGCACACGGGCGGCTATAATCCCGAAGCGTTGAAAAAAGTTATAAACAAAGTGGCGTGGGTAGGTATGGATATAAAAGTTCCGCTTGACACGCAAAGATACACCAAAGTTACAGGTTGTCCGACACCTATCGCCAATATCAAAGAAAGCCTGCAGATTTTGCTGGACAGCGGCGTACACTTTGAATGTCGCACCACCTGTGATCCGCGTATTTTGAATATTGCAGATATCTATGAAATTGCAGATGAACTTTCGTTTTTAGGCGTACAGGAGTACTATTTGCAAAAGTATCGTCCGATACCGGAAGATAAAGTCACCAAGGAAGCTGATTGTGATAAATTTTTTAATGATGTAGAATTGCTGAATTATCTCAGTACCAAGTTTAAGATTTTTGATGTCAGAAAATAGAGGAGGCGCTGCAGCCTCTTTTTTTATATGAGCTGAATTATAAATAACTTTACATTTTAGGACAATTTTGTTAAAACTGTCAGCAGACAGGCAATAGTCTGTCCGGGGTGTGACAACCTCTTTAAGACACGTCGAAAAAAGACGTTAAATACCTTCTGATCTGTAGATCGGAAGGTAGCAAAATACGCTATATGCTAATATGCTACACTATGCTTGTCTTAAATAGTTGTCAACTTCCGGTCGCTTTTTCAGCGGCTTTTTTTATTGCTGTTTAACAAGAGAAGAAAGGAAGTCACAATGAAACATAGCCAATTAGGTCGCTCTATGATAGAAATGCTGGGTGTGTTGGCAATTATTGCTGTTCTATCCGTTGGCGGAATTGCCGGATATTCTAAAGCCATGATGAAATGGAAAATAAACAAAATGATAGAAGATTATACCATGCTGATGACCGGTTTAATGGAATATCAGGAAAGTTTGTTTAAAACATATACGGGAGATTATGAAAATAGAGGCTTAGCACAATTTATTATGGATGCAAAGCTGGTGCCGGAAACTTGGAAATTAGTAAATCAGCAGTTTATAGCAGATTCTTTGGGCAATAAAATCAACACTTATGTTGATACAGCTGAAACCGGTACTAAATTTACCTCAGATATATACATTGTACCAAGTGGAATAAATAAAGATTCGGAATATGCCTATGAACTATGTATGGCTTTAGCAAAAGATGTTGTTTATCCGCTAGCTGCAAATATGGATTATGCCGCATTATTTATTAACAATGACGCAATAACGAATAGCGGTAATTTTATGGTTTATACAAAAAGCTGTTATAATTTTAAGTTTGACAGGGTGAAATGTCTGTCGGAAATGACGCTGTCGGAAATTAGTACAATCTGTAAATCATGTATAAAAAAAGATTCCTGTTACTTTGGAATGAGTTGGAGATAATTTTTTTAACTTAGTCAATTCTACCGCGGTTTTACGATGTTGCTTTTATATCGCCTTAACAGCGGCCTAAATGAACTAAACTTGCAAAATCCTCCCAAAAGATCAAGAGCGCTGCTCTATCGGCATAAAATTGAATATAACATAACCCCAAAAGCAAAACACCTCGTTTCTAAAACGAGGTGTCTGCCGGAGTTAAAAAACTTAAATATCCAAGTTTTGTACTTTTAGAGCGTTTTCTTGAATAAACTCTTTACGTGGCTCAACCACATCGCCCATCAAAGTAGAAAATGCTTCATCGGCTTCTTCAATACTGTCAATTTTAACTTGCAGCAAAGAACGAGCTTCCGGATCCAGAGTTGTTTCCCACAGCTGTTCCGGATTCATCTCTCCCAAACCTTTATAGCGTTGGATAGAAATACCTTTTTTACCGGCGGCTGTAACGGCGTTCATCAAACTAACCGGACCGTCGACGCGCTTTTCGCCCAATGCCTTTGTGGTCAGCTTAGAAGATTGGGCAAAGTTTTCGGTTAAAAACTCGTGCATATCGTTCAAGACTTTACCTTCCGGACTTTCTAAAATGTTCGCGCCGATAATGTGTTCTTCTTTCACACCGCGCAGAACGCGATAGAACACCACGCTGCCTTCTTCGTTAAGTTCGGCTTTCCAACCGCGGTCATATTCGGCTTCCAGAGTATCCAAACGCTGCGCCATTTTATCCAATTCGGCTTGCAATGCGGCTTTGTCTTTCAAAATTTCCGGATTAAACAAACCACGGATAGCCATTTGTTCTACAATTTTTTCCGGAGCTTTCAGAGTTAAGGCTTTAATCATACTGTTGGCGCGTTTTGTGCTTTCTACAAAAGCAATCAAATCTTGACCAATCAGGCGTTCGCCGTTGGCTGTTTCCAGCGAACCTTCATCACAGCCGCCGTGAATAAGATAATCTTCCATTTCGCGGTCGTCTTTGATATAGATTATAGAGTTACCGCGTTTAGCTTTATAAAGAGGCGGTTGAGCAATATAAATGTAGCCTCGGCGGATAAGCTCCGGCATTTGACGATAGAAGAAAGTCAGCAACAAAGTTCTGATGTGCGCGCCGTCGACATCGGCATCGGTCATGATAATGATTTTGTGATAGCGGCATTTATCGGCATCAAAGTCATCGCGGCCGATACCAGTACCAAACGCGGTAATCATCATACCTATTTCCGCTGAACTAAGCATGCGGTCAAAACGAGCGCGTTCCACATTCAAAATTTTACCGCGTAGCGGCATAATGGCTTGATTTTTACGGTCACGTCCCTGTTTTGCAGAACCGCCGGCCGAATCTCCCTCCACAATGAACACTTCGGAAAGAGCCGGATCTTTTTCTGAGCAATCTGCCAGTTTACCAGGGAGCGAGGCGATGTCTAAAACACCCTTACGGCGGGTTAATTCGCGAGCCTTGCGAGCGGCCTCACGAGCGGACGCAGCCTCCACAATTTTGCCGACAATAATTTTAGCTTCGGCCGGATGTTCGTCTAACCATTCTTTGAGTTTGTCACCAACGGTGTTTTCCACCACCGGACGAACCTCAGAAGAAACCAGTTTATCTTTGGTTTGTGAAGAAAACTTAGGGTCCGGAGCCTTAACTGACAAAACGCAGGTCAAACCTTCGCGCATATCTTCACCGGTGATAATGTTCTTATCTTTTTTCAGCAAGCCGTTTTCCATAATGTAGTTGTTGATGGTGCGGGTAAGCGCGCCGCGGAAACCGGCCAAGTGCGTGCCGCCGTCCTTTTGCGGAATATTGTTGGTAAAGCAAAGCATTGTTTCGTTATAAGCGTTAGTCCATTGCAAAGCTGCGTCAACCACAATACCGTTGTTTTCGCCGCTTACTGCGATAATGTTTTCGTGCAGCGGCGCTTTTGATTTATTTAAGTGGCTGACAAACGCCGACAAACCACCCTCATAGTGAAAATCCAATTCTTTCGGTTCGGCGCCGCGGTTGTCTATCAAACGCAGATATACGCCGGAGTTTAAGAAAGCTTTTTCACGAATAGAACGTTCCAAGGTTTCAAAATTAAATTCAACTTGTGTAAATGTTTTTGGTGATGGCAAAAATGTTACTTCCGTGCCGTGGCGATTCGGAGCGTCAGCCACAACGTGAACATGCTCTACCACATTGCCGTCGGCAAAGCTGGCTTCATATTCTTTATCGTTACGCCAAATTCGCAGTTTCAACCAAGTAGACAGGGCGTTTACTACCGAAACACCCACGCCGTGCAAACCGCCGGAAACCTTGTAGGAGTTATTGTCAAACTTACCGCCTGAGTGCAGTTCGGTCATAATAACTTCGGCAGCGGAAATTCCTTCTTCTTTGTGCGTATCAA
>ERZ1034847.767-NODE-767-length-11980-cov-5.569224_pt1 | contig 11980 bp, 9 predicted proteins | sample MGYA00520633_ERZ1034847 | MGnify/ENA primary metagenome ERZ1034847 (study PRJEB33766, sample SAMN09781732) | gut metagenome | biome: gut microbiome | host: Homo sapiens | place: Madagascar | study: EMG produced TPA metagenomics assembly of the PRJNA485056 data set... | reverse complement strand
CGCATTACCGAACAGATCAATCACTGACTGGATCTGCCGGAAATTATCCCTTGTGATCTGATAAGAGAACAGGAAGATAATGAACAGGGCAAACAGTAGCATGATCAGTGGCAACAGCAGATTCTGTGCACAATAGAGAATAATGGCGGAAACAGGAACCAGCTGCACCGAATAATACCGGTAGGTGGGTTGATATATCACATAAGTAAGATAGAAATGATGATCTACCTTTTCCCAGTGAAAGCCATCCGTCAGTGTGGAAAGATCCACTTCAGAAAAGTCGGGAACAGAAGAAAACCCCTGAGAAGCCAGAAGATTCTGCCCTCTGTCCAGAAGAAACATACCGTGTTTCCAGGATGTGGATTTTGCAGACATCATTTTTTCCAGCTCTATCAGAGAAAGGTTGGATACCATGACACCATCCAGATAAGAAAAACGCTTATATACCGTCAGTACATTTTCTGATGTTGATGAGGTGGATGTCTTCATTTCCCTGGAGACAATATAGGTGTCCTGATCTTCCGGAAGGGAGGTATAGATATCATACCAACCGGCGTCCACATCGCTGCTCAGAAAACGGATCGTCTTGTCAGAAGAGAAAAAGATATTATTGTCATCCAGATAAAGATAAAGGCTGTCCACCAGTGGATGGGAGGCGGAGATACTGCCGAGGAAGGTCTTTATACTGTTTAGGAAGACATAGTCGGTGTAAGTAGTCTCTCTGTTGTAGAGAATCTTGCGCATGGATAAGAGCAACTGGGAATTCAGCGTGATCATTTCCTGTTGGGAAGTGCAAACATCCATGGTACTTTCCAGATTCAGACAGAGATCATCCGTAGTGGACTGGGTGGTCTCTTTGATGGTCTGTAGCTGGGAGGTTGCGGTAAGGATCATGATGCATATAAACAAAAGACCGGTAGGGATTAACAGGAGAGAACTCCATACTTTTAAGCGTTTTAAGAAAAATCGGTGCATCATGATAACGATCCTCTGTTCTCAGGAGTTACTTCCGGCTGTTTCCCTGCACGGAATTCCTGTGGTGTGATTCCGTAATATTCCTTGAAATTACGGGTGAGATTTTTGGGGTTCAGATAGCCGACGGCATCTGCAATCTCGTAAAATTTGACGGAACGATCCGACAGCATCTGCATGGCCTGTTCCATCCTCACCTGTAGCAGATAACGGGAGAAACTGACACCGGTATCCGTCTTGAAAGCGGAAGAAAGATAAGCCGGTGAGTAGTGTACCAGAGAAGCGGCTGCTTCCAATGTTGCGGTCTTATAATCAGATTTGATATAGTTTTTCACAATCGTCACATAATCCGCCTCGTCTGCATTGGCTTCGTAAGGCAGATAATGGCCCTTCTCCCGTTCGTCCAGGGTTTTCCGGATGCGTTCAAAGCAGGCAGACATGGCGTCATATTTCATTGGTTTGATCAGGTAGTCCGTGACATGATTGATAATTGCTGCCCGGGCATATTCAAAATCCTGATAGGCGCTGAAAAAGATGACGATGATATCTTCGTTTTTCAGTTTTTGAGACAGTTCGATACCGGTCATGACAGGCATCTGGATATCGGTCATAACGATATCCACCTGTGGGTGGGCATTGATATATTCCAGGGCTTCTTTCCCATTGGTAAAGGAAGCAACGACTTCAAAGCCGAAGTTGTTCCAGGGAAAAAGATGAATGATCCCTTCCAGAATACGGGGTTCATCATCTACGATGATTACTTGATACATACCAGGTTCCTCACGTGTAAGGTAATATTCAGATAACACGCAGATTATAACATATTTCAAAATAGAATACAAAGCATTCAAAACGAGGAGAAGACAAATGAACGAAAAGAAAATAAAATTGAAAACCGGTGAAATCTGGCAGGAGAGACTGGTGGCAGGCAATGGACACAGCGGAGTGATCTGTTCCTGTGATCCCTATGAAGAGGTACTGACCTATCAGAATATAGAACTGCTGATGCCGACAGAAGAACCCAGAATGACTCCGCCGGAAGTGGGAAGTGAGCTGCAGGAGGCCAGACAGGCAGTGCTGCATATGGATGCTACCTGGAATGTACACGGCAGAAAAAGAACTTACCTGTATGCCTACCATCCGGGGATGCAGCTTCGGATCACGACACCACAGCAGGAGCTCGAAGCATACAGCCGCCGGATGGTAGGAGAGACCGGGGAGGTCATTATGGACTATCGGGATAAGACCGGGGACTTCAGTCGGCATACATTTGTCTCCAGAGAGGACTGCGTTGTGACACAGTATCTGGCAGGCGGAAAGGAGACACTTCCCGAACTGATACTTTCCATAGATCCGCCGGAGACGCTGCCAAAATTCGGAGTAAAAAAGTGGAGAACCGGACCGGAAGTAAATATGAAATATGAACTGGTCTATGACAAGGCGGGCACTTATCTCGGACAGGCAGCGCATTATCCGGTATTTGTGGAAAGCGAGCTGCAGGATAAGGGGTATGTGACCATGGTACGGATTCTACATACAGGAGGAAGCAGAAATGTGGAACAGACGGAAGGCAGCAAAGAAATCCACATCCGGGGAGCAAAGGCAGTCTGGATCTTGGCGAAGACGGCTGCCCAGGTTGAAATGGGAGAAATGGAAGATTTTCCGGGGGTGAAAGCACAGGAAACCATCGATGCGGTGTTGGCAGACCTGAAGAGCGCAGTGGCGAAATACCGTACAAAAGAAGGCAGCTGGAATTATGAGAGAGCGCTGGCACTGCAGAAGGAACAGCAGAGGGAGACCTATGGTACAGTAAGTTTTCATCTGGGAGAACAGACAGCGGATTCCGGAGAGGAAGGCGTAGAAAAGGAGACCAATACGGAACTGTTACAGCGGCAGAAAAATACGCCGCAGATGTTGCAGAAACTGATGGAACGGATCTATCAGACAGGCAGATATGTGCAGGCTGCCTGCGCCGGATATTCTGCACCGAGGCTGTGCGGACTGTGGACAGGGGAATGGAATCCCGGCTGGAGCGGAGCCTATACGATGGATGCCAATGTGAATATTCAGGTCTCTGGTATGAATACCGGGCACATGGAAAAAGCGGCCTGGGGATATATGTATTTTATCCTCCGCCAGATCGGGGACTGGAAGGAGAATGCAAAAGCTGTTTACGGCATGTGGGATGCCCTGCTGGCACCGGTGAATACCGACGGTAATCGGGCAATTATGGTAGAGTATGATATTGACTATCCTTTCCAGTACTGGAATGCCGGGGCTTCCTGGCTGATGGTGCCGATCTTTGAGTACTGGCAGTGCTTTGGTAACCGGCAGATCCCACTGCCAGAGGATCTGGCCAAAGTCTGCGGAAAACAAAGCCTGGATCTGGAACAGGAGATTCTGCGCCCCCTGCTGTGGAAGACGTTTCATTTCTGGGAGCAGTTGTGTACCCCGGAATATTATACCGACAGAGAGGGACAGCCTCATTATAAGAAAGGAAAGACAGCTCTGGAGGAGGGAGAAAAATACCTGATCATTCCCTCTTATTCTCCGGAGAATCATCCAAACGGCTATTCCAGTACGATCACTGCCAATGCAGCCATGGACATTGCGGCGGCGTCAGATGTATTACGCATGATCCGGGAACTGGAAGAGAGGATCTGCGATGAACGGTCGGGAGAGTGGCTGACAGCCAGCAGGGAGCTTGCCGCAAAGCTGCCCGAATACCAGATGGATGAGACCGGTGGATTAAAGGAATGGTCACTGCCACAGATGCATGACAATCATGAGCACCGCCATATCAGCCATCTCTATTGCGCATGGCCCGGAGTAGAGACACAGCATAATGTGGGACTTGCGGAAAGCTGCAGGCAGGCCATCAGGAACCGGAATGTCGGGAATGCCGGAAAAGATGATACTGCCTCTCATGGTTGGATCCACAAGGGACTGGTGGCTGCCAGACTGAAGGATGGCAGGAGCCTGGGAGAAATCTTGCGCCTGCTGGTGCAAAGTGATATTTTTTACAGCAGCCTGCTGACGGATCATAATACGGATCGCTGCAGAGGGGTCTATTGCACGGATACGATTCTGGGATTGCAAGGAATCATACATGAAGCACTGGTGTATTCCGAACGGGGAGAGATCGAATTCCTGCCGGCACTTCCGGAGGAGTGGAAGCAGGGCAGTGTGGATGGTCTGATGGCCAGAACAAGAATCTGCATCCGGAAGCTGGCATGGAATCTGGAGAAGAAGATACTGGAAGCAGAACTGGAATCTTATGAGGATCAGGAGGTCAGAATTTCCTGCCCGGTGTTGCAATACGATGCATGTTATTATCTAAAACAGGGAGAACTGCGCAGGATCAGGATTTAATCCATCGGATCCTGGAGCAGCCTGCGGTATTTATTGGCAGTAATGCCGTAATGCTGTCGAAACGCCTGGGTGAAATGTTGGGATGTGGAGTAATTCAGTTTCTCCGCAATCTGCGTGATGCTCAGGCGTTTGTCTGTCAGATAGATTTTTGCCGCAGACATTCGGGCTTCTTGTTTTTTCTGCTGAAAGGTCTTGCCGTAATATTTTTTCAGGAACCGTTCCGTCTGGCGGACACTTAACCCAAGAGTTTTTGCCAGGTTTTCCAGAGTAATGGTCTCGTAATGATAGAGAAAGGCCCGTTCGATGATCAGGGTCTTACCGTCAATGAGATTGGAGGGAGCAAAGTGCTGTTTAGAGAAACGGTTTCCCTCGTAATTGCGGACAACTTTTACAAGACACTGTTGTAACAGAGCCTCTACCTGAATCATGTAACCGGTATATTTATATTTTAATTCATAGAAGAGCTGCTCCATCAGTACACCAAGATTCTGGGTATCCGGACCAATCCAGAATCTTTTTTTCAGAAATTTGTCCGCAGTGCTGCCGGAAAAAACGAGGAGAGCATCTTCTTCCTGCAACTGAAAATAGATAGAATATTCTGTCATGGGATCCATAGGGCTTGGAATCTGCTCGTGCTCCACATGGGGGCCTGTCATATATAGTGTGCCAGGCGTAAGCTCATAAGAACTGCCATCAATGACTGCCTGTCCGAGCCCATTAGGGATGTAGTGCAGTTCATAGCTGTTGTTACCGTGGCTGTGGCGTGGCAGTGGCTTGAAAAAGTGTTCGAAAGCAATATTCAGAATTAGAAAAGTTGTGTTGTCGATAGTGGTTTTCACATCGAGACCATAGATGGTATTGTTCGTTGTCTGATTCATGGAGCCTCCTGCTGTCCGGATTTACCGTGACCTATCCGATGATATTAAGTGTAGCAACGGTAAAGAAAAAAGTCAATTAAAAAAGTGCGATAACACGACAAAAATACACAATGTATGTCGCAAATATGTCTATTAATCGTATATTTGTGGGATTAGAATGGATGTATCACAGCAACCCACACAGGGAGAAAATATGACAGAAGAACATATAACATTTTATTTTTAAGGAGGTTAACAGATGGACAGACAGGAAATGAAACAGAAAAAGATGATGGGAGCAATTCTTCCGGGCAACAGCACAGTAGAACTTAGAGAATTCGATATGCCGAAGCCGGGACATGGACAGGTTGTGGTCAAGGCAATGGCTACAACTATCTGCGGCAGTGATATCCGCTGCATCTACAGAGAACATGTGGGAAAAGGTCCGGAAGGCTATATTCCCGGAACTGTGGCAGGTCATGAACCTTGTGGTCTGATCGTAGAGGAAGGCGAAGGCTTGAAGAGATTCAAGAAGGGCGACCGTGTTATTATTTATCACATTTCAGGATGTGGTGTATGTAACGATTGCAGAAGAGGCTACTATATTTCCTGCAAGAGTAAATTCCGTCAGGCATACGGATGGCAGAGAAACGGTGGCATGGCACAGTATATTCTGGCAGATGAGAAGGATCTGATTGCATTGCCAGATGAGCTGACCTACAAGGATGGAGCACAGGTGGCCTGTGGTTTCGGTACCGTATATGAGGCTATCGAAAAGGTAGGTGTCAGCGGCAATGATGCAGTATTGGTAACCGGTCTGGGACCTGTCGGTCTGGCAACACTGATGTTGGCAAAAGCACTGGGAGCCAATATGCTCATCGGCGTGGAGACGAATCCGTACCGTATTGAACTGGCGAAGAAGATGGGACTGGCTGATTATGTATTTGCACCGGATGAGGCTTATGATCAGATCATGAAAGTAACAAACGGCAATGGTGTGGAGAGAGCGTTCGATGCCAGCGCCAGTGATCCAGGAAGACAGCTGGCAATCCGTGCTACCAGAGAATGGGGCAGGATCGCATTCGTGGGAGAGGGAGGCACCTGTACTTTTAACCCCAGTCCGGACATTATTCATGGTCAGAAGACAATCTACGGCAGCTGGGTAACCTCGCTGTGGAGAATGGAAGAACTGGTAGAAAGACTGGTGCGTTGGGGAATTCATCCGGAAGATCTGATCACGGACGAATTCCCTCTGGAGCAGGCAGGGGAAGCTTACAGACTGATGGCAAGTGGAAACTGTGGCAAGGTGGCAGTGGTATTTCCCGAAGACTAAGGGAAGAAAGGTTATCATATGGCAGAAATCATAGAACAGAGCCGGATCCCAAAGCGGACTCTGGTGGACGGATTTAAGGTACCGGCAATCGGACTCGGAACCTTCGGATCCGATAAATATAACAGCGATCAGATTGCAGAAGCTGTATATGGCGGCATCCGGGCAGGATATCGTATGATCGACTGTGCTTCCGTATACCAGAATGAGAATCGTATCGGAGAGAGCATTGAGCGTGTCCTGAAAGAAGGAATCGTGGATCGAGCGGATTTGTTTATCACCTCTAAAGTATGGAATGATATGCACAATAGAGTGAAGGAGTCCTGTGAGAAGAGCCTGAAGGATCTGCGGGTATCTTATCTGGATCTGTATCTGGTGCACTGGCCTTTTCCCAATTATCATGCTCCCGGCTGTGACGGAGATTCCCGTAATCCGGATTCCAGACCGTTTTCTGTGACGGAATTTCTGAATACCTGGAGACAGTGTGAGGCACTGGTGGAAGAAGGCAGGGTAAAATACATTGGTATGTCTAATATGACAGTACCGAAACTTCGGGCAGTATTGCCGTTGTGCAGGATTCAGCCGATGTTCTTAGAGATGGAATTGCATCCCGGATTTCAGCAGCCGCAATTGTATGACTATGCACTGTCACAGGGGATTCAACCCATCGGTTATTGTCCCATCGGATCGCCCTCCAGACCGGAGAGAGACCGGACGGCAGAGGATATTTCAGATACCAGGATGCCGGAGATTATGGAGATTGCAGAGCATCATCACGTACATCCTGCTATGATCTGCCTAAAGTGGGCGGTACAGAGAGGACAGATTCCGATTCCTTTTTCAGTAAAGGAATATCAATATGTGGATAATCTGAAATGCATCACAGAAGATCCCTTGACAGTGGAAGAGATGGAGATGATCCGGAAAGCAGACAAGAATTGCCGCCTGATCAAAGGTCAGGTATTTCTGTGGCCCGGAGCAACCGACTGGCAGGATCTATGGGATGTGGACGGAGAAATCACGTCATGAAAGGGGTAAGCGCATGTTAAAAGGAATTCCGAAGATATTATCTCCCGAGTTATTAAAGGTACTTTGTGAAATGGGACACAGTGACAGACTGGTTATCGCAGACGGTAATTTTCCGGCTGAGTCCATGGGGAAGGATGCAATCGTGATTCGGATGGACGGACATGGCACGACTGAGATTCTGGATGCCATTTTGCAGGTGTTTCCATTGGATAGTTATGTGGAGCATCCGTTGAATCTGATGGAGGTGATGCCTGGGGATCCGGTGGAGACGCCGATCTGGGAGAATTATGAAAAAATCATCGCAAAACACGATTCCCGAGGTGGCAGTGCCATTGGACAGATCGAGCGCTTTGCCTTCTATGAGGAGGCAAAAAAGGTCTATGCCATTATTGCAACCGGAGAGAGTGCACTATATGCCAATATTATGTTACAAAAAGGTGTGGTAACAGAATAAGGCAGCTGATAAGAACAGGAGCAAAAGCATCGGCGATAAGCGGATGCTTTTGCTGTTAAGAAAAACATGTTAGAATACAGTCAGGATCAGGGAAATGTGTGCAAAAAAATATATAATAACAGGAAAAAAGGAGAAATGGCATGAGTAGGTTATGGTATGATCATCCGGCATCGGAATGGGAAGAAGCTCTTCCTATAGGAAATGGCAGAATCGGTGCCATGGTCTACGGAGGTACGGACAGAGAACGGCTCCAGGTAAATGAAGAGAGCATCTGGTTGGGTGGACCTGTAAACCGTCACAATCCCGATGCAAAAGAAAATCTGCCGAAGATACGACAGCTCCTTCGGGACGGCAGAATTCCGGAGGCTGAGCATCTGATGGAGACCGCATTATCGGCCTGCCCGGAAGGAATGCATCCTTATCAGACACTTGGGGATGTACAATTTTTCTTTGATGGAATCGAAGGCGGCAGAGAACGGAAAAGCGGTAAACTGCGGGATATGATCCTCTGTGAAGGAACAAAACATTATGAGAGATGTCTGGATCTGGAAACGGCAATCTGCCGGACAGAGTTCACTGTTGGTGACAGTATATATGAGAGGGAAATATTTGCCTCTCACCCAGCGGACTGTCTGGTGATGCGTTTCCGCACAAGGGGCAAGGGGAAAGTGAATTTTTTAGCGAAGCTTCGAAGAGAAAGCTGGTTTGACGGAACTTGTAAGGTTGGAGAGAATGGCATAAGACTTTATGGCAATCTGGGAAGAGGCGGATATGAATTTGCCATGGAACTGCGTGCTGTGTCTACTGGCGGACGGATTTTGACCCAGGGGGAATGTCTGAAGGCAGAAGGGGCAGAGGAAGTGGTGCTGTGGTTTACCGCAGATTCCACTTATCACTACAGTATACCAGAAAAGGATCGGTATGCGGAGGCGTATCTGAAAGCTGGTAGGGAACTGCCTGTGGGGCTGGATGAAGAATTGACTGGCTCTGCAAGAACAGAGTTCCTATACCAGATGGCAATGCAAACACTTCTGGCAGAGAAAATGGATCAGCGCCTGAAGGCGGCGATGCTTCTGTCTTATGATACCCTTAAAGCAGAGCATGTGGCAGATCATAAATCTTTATATGACCGTTTTGTGTTTGAAGTAGAAGGCGCAGAGCGGTACGAGAATCTGCCTACGGATCTGCGCCTTGAGAGACTTCGGAAAGGGAAGCAGGAGCATGCAGAACAGACAGAAGACGTGGGATTGATGAAGCTGCTCTATGATTATGGACGCTATCTTACGATTGCTGCCAGCAGGGAGGGAGGGCTGCCGACCACACTGCAGGGACTTTGGAATTGTGAATTTTTCCCAGCATGGGACAGTAAGTATACCATCAATATCAATACAGAGATGAACTACTGGCATGTGGAAAACTGCAATCTGTCAGAGTGTCATATTCCCTTATTTGAATTGTTAAAAAAGGTGCAGAAGAACGGCAGATATACCGCCAGAGAAATGTATGGGTGCCGGGGATTTGTGGCGCATCACAATACGGATATTCATGGAGATACCGCACCACAGGATACATGGTATCCCGGGACTTATTGGGTGATGGGAGCAGCATGGCTGTGTACGCACCTATGGATGCATTACCGCTATACAAAGAATCTGGTATTTTTACGGGAAGCTTTCCCTGTCATGGCAGAGGCAGCACTATTCTTTGTGGATTATCTGGAAGAAAAAGACGGATATCTGGTGACAAATCCTTCTGTTTCACCGGAGAATACATATATCCTGCCGAATGGACAAAAAGGATGCTGCTGTATCGGTGCAACCATGGACAATCAGATTCTGAGGGATCTGTTCAAAGGATGCTTGGGAGCCTGGAAGGAACTGGGAGAACAGGTACCGGAAGCCTGTGAGATTCCGGAAGCCGGTGACATAAAGGAACTGATGGGAACAATCCGCAAAATGTACGACAGACTGCCGCCCAACAGGATCGGCAGTGACGGACGCCTGATGGAATGGATGGAGGAATACGAGGAAACAGAACCCGGACACCGCCATATTTCCCATCTGTATGGGCTGTACCCCGCCGGAGAGATTACTGCAGACGGCACCCCTGAACTGGCTGAGGCTTGCCGCAAGACCCTGGAATACCGCCTGTCCCACGGCGGCGGACATACCGGATGGAGTAGGGCATGGATCACGAATCACTATGTCAGCCTGTGGAACGCTGAAGCAGCATATGACAACATCCGGAAGATGTTGGAGGTCTCGACCTATCCTAATCTGTTGGACAAACATCCTCCGTTCCAGATTGACGGCAATTTTGGGATCTGCGCTGCCATGAATGGGATGCTGGTTCAGAGCAATGAGGAGAGAATCCTGCTTCTCCCTGCATTGCCGGCTGCATGGAAGACCGGCGCCGTACGGGGAATGCATCTGATAGGAAATCTGGAACTTTCCATGAGCTGGAAAGACGGAAGAATCACTGGTGCCGTTTTTACTGCATATTCGGATGTGGATACTGTGGTGAAATATAAGGAGACCGAAAAAAGACTGCAATTAAAGGAAGGTGAGATTAAAGATATAATGCAGTATTGACAGGTAAAAAAGTGGTAGTTTGATGTACTTAGGGCTGGCTGTCGCACCAGCGACTTGGTACAATACCTAGGGAAAGATAATTAGTTACGAAAGAATATGTTAGGAAGCATGCATAAAAAATTATTGGGAATATCAGCTGGACAAGGAGAAGGGCAATAAGGTAATATATTATTGTATGCCGGAACGGAAAAGGAGGATTCCTCCGACGGAAGGAATCGTCTGCGGAATGGAGATTAGTATGGAATATATATCAGATGCACAGGCAAAACAGATGATCTTAGAGGTAGGACGCAGGATGTATCAGGGCGGCTTCGTGGCAGCGAACGACGGAAATATCTCCTGTAAAGTCGGAGATAATGAGATCTGGGCAACACCAACGGGAGTTTCTAAGGGATTTATGACAGAGGACATGCTGGTAAAATTGGATCTGGACGGGAATGTGTTGGAGGGAACGCACAAGCCTTCCAGCGAGATCAAGATGCACCTCAGAGTATTCAAGGAGAACCCGAAGGTACAGGGTGTGGTACATGCACATCCTCTTACAGCAACGGCGTTTGCCTGCGCAGGCATCAGTCTGGAAGAACCGGTGCTGATGGAAGGGGTACTGTCCTTGGGCTGTGTGCCGCTAGTGCATTTTGCTCTGCCGGGCACAGAGGAAGTGCCGGAAGCGGTAGCTCCCTATTGCCGGGAATTCAATGCAGTACTGTTAGCAAACCATGGCGCGCTGACCTAGGGTGACAATCTCATGCAGGCTTATTACCGCATGGAGACCACGGAATATTATGCGAAGATCCTGATGATGAACAACTTCATCCTAGGGAAAAAGACGTTGTTGTCCCAGGGACAGATCGACGATATTATCAGGATCCGTGCAGGATGGGGCATCACCACGGGCGGCAGGCCCATCGGACCGGAAGGAACGCAGAATCTGGAGGATATCTGTATCTCCCGGAAAAATAAATAAGCCATAGGGAAAACAAATGGCTGCGAAGCGGTGATTTGTTTTACCAGGCATATTAGTGTAATAGCACGAATTAGTAAGCTTATGATAGAAGGTCATGTTAGAGACTTCTGCGAAAGCAGTCTCCAACAGGGCCTTCTTTTTGTGCTTTATTTGTGTAATTGCATAGACGTAAGCAGGGGGAAAAGCTCCTACAGGACACAGATTTTTCACAGAGTGAACACTTTTTCAATACAAAATCCAACTATACTTGAGAAAACAACGGAATTTGGACGGAATAGCAATCGGAGGTTCGCCGTGAAGAACAAAGAGATCAAACAGATAATTTTTTTCCGAAAGAAAAACAAAAAAGAGAAGGAAGGAAAAGGGCGTAAAAAGTGGATCATCATTGCGCTGGTACTTGTACTTACGTTG
>ERZ1034847.764-NODE-764-length-12028-cov-15.145995_pt1 | contig 12028 bp, 8 predicted proteins | sample MGYA00520633_ERZ1034847 | MGnify/ENA primary metagenome ERZ1034847 (study PRJEB33766, sample SAMN09781732) | gut metagenome | biome: gut microbiome | host: Homo sapiens | place: Madagascar | study: EMG produced TPA metagenomics assembly of the PRJNA485056 data set... | reverse complement strand
AACATGTGGAGCTGACTGTTACTAATAGGTCGAGGGCTTAATCTGGTTAATAACTAAGAAAAACAAGTACAATGAAATACGGATTTTGCAGACGTGTCTGCATAAATCTGGATTTAATTGGACGCAGATTTGCGAAGCAAATCCATCGAGATGAAGCGAAGCGGAATCGAGATGAGTTTTTCGGTGACGGTTAGAGTAATCAAATTTGTATGAAGTTTTGAAGGTACATACTTATTAAATATGAATTATTTAAGACATCCAATGAGATGTCTTTTTTTGTGAAAAAATTATAAAAAAATAATGAAATAATAATTAAAAACTGCTATAATGTTTTCAGTTACTTATCGAAAACATTAATTTATTAAGGAGGTTGTTATGGAACAAAAGAAACAGGAGCCAATTCGTGATGCGAGACAGCTTGGAACGGCCAAGATGCTTATTCTTGGTTTGCAGCATATGTTTGCTATGTTCGGCGCAACAATTCTTGTGCCTATTCTTGTATCAGGATATTTTCAGAAGGCATGTGGGGAGCCGCTTACCAGAGGTCTTTCTGTATCGGTTACACTATTTTGTGCAGGCTTTGGCACGCTTATATTTCATCTGTGTACAAAGTTTAAGGTACCGGCTTTTTTGGGTTCGTCATTTGCTTTTTTAGGAGGCTTTTATACTGTTGCAAACCTTGACAGTGGTATGTATGCAGATATGGCTGTCAATGATAAGGCCGCGTATGCGTGTGGTGGAATATTTGTTGCGGGTATGCTTTATTTCGTACTTGCACTTATCATTAAGCTGGTTGGAATTAAGCGTGTAATGCGTTTTCTTCCACCTGTAGTGACAGGACCTATTATCATATGCATTGGTCTTTCGCTTGCTGGTTCAGCTATCAATAATGCCTCAACAAACTGGGTACTTGCAATTATTGCACTTGGGGTTATAATCATTTTCAATATTTGGGGAAAGGGCTTATTTAAGATTATTCCTATTTTGATGGGAGTAATTATTTCATATGTAGTAGCTCTCATTATGAATGCTGCAGGAATTACTAATCCGGATGGTTCGTCAATTCTTGATTTTACATCAATTGCATCATCTGCGTGGGTTGGAATACCTAAATTCCAGTTCATGAAGTTTGATATTACGTCTATTCTTGTTATGGCACCTATTGCTATTGCGACTATGATGGAGCATATTGGCGACATGTCTGCTATTTCTGCTACAGTAGAGCAGAACTTTATTGCTGATCCGGGTCTTCATAGGACACTTATAGGTGATGGAATTGCAACTGCATTCGCAGGAGCCATCGGAGGACCGGCTAATACAACATATGGTGAGAATACAGGAGTGCTTGAGCTGTCTAAGGTATATGATCCGAGAGTTATCCGTATTGCGGCTGTTTTTGCTATTGCACTTTCGTTTATTCCAAAGTTTTCGGCTGTAATATCTACTATGCCATCAGCGATTATTGGTGGAGTTTCATTTATGCTTTATGGAATGATTTCAGCAATAGGAGTTAGAAATGTTGTTGAAAACAAGGTAGATCTGACTAAATCAAGAAATCTGATTATTGCAGGTGTTATTTTTGTATGTGGTCTTGGGTTTGGAAATGGACTGACATTTACTGTAGCAGGAACGTCAATTACACTGACAGCTTTGGCAATTGCAGCTATCGCAGGGATTTTCTTAAATGCTATTCTGCCGGGAAATGATTACGAGTTTGGAAAGAATCCCGATGGAGATGCAAGCAGGGGTGTGTATATGATGAACACTGACAATGATGAGGAAGAGGAATTATAGAAGTTAATTTGTATTTAGACTGATTTGTTAGTTGTAACAGTAAATAATTTAACAAACGTTAAAAAGATATTAATAATATTTTACTTGATAAAGTTATATATATTCTCTACAATAAACTGGTATGGTGTATTTTCATAATTCACTTTACCAGTTTTTTTAAGGGGATTAGATTTAATGGACAGAAAAAAGATATTTTGGGCGATAGCTTCTGTTTTTATAGCTATCTTAAGCATATGGACTGTTGTATCACAGAGCAAGCATTTTTCGTTTGAAATTCTTATGAATTTTATCATAAATGCAAATAAAGGCTGGCTTTTTATGAGTTTTGTTTGTACGTTTGGGTTTATTTGGTTTGAAGGCTTTGCTCTGGTACGCATGGCAAGACACTTTGGGTATAAAACCAGTGCGATTGATGGTACTGTGTATGGTGGAGCCGATGTGTATTTTTCGGCTATTACACCATCGGCATCGGGAGGACAGCCTGCCAGTGCATATTTCATGATAAGGGATGGAATTCCGGGCTACGCTGCTACAGTGGCACTGCTGATAAATCTTGTTATGTATACACTTTCACTTTTAACAATTGGTTTACTATGTATGATTTTTAAGTATCCATTGCTGAAAAATTTCTCAGGTATTTCCCGGATATTCATATATTTGGGAATAGTAGTGCTGATTTTTCTGGCTCTTGTATTTTATATGTTGTTAAGGAAGGGCGGCATACTATACTCAATTTGTGATGTTCTTATCCGCCTTCTCGAGAAAATACATATAATACGACATGGTGACAGGCTTCGAATGAAGCTTAAACATACTATGAAAGAATATCAGGAGTGTTCAAACAGTATCACAGGGCAGACCGGGCTTCTCATCGAGATTTTCTTTTGGAATATAATGCAGAGAGTTTCACAGCTTTTGGTATCGTTTATGATTTTTATGGCAGTCGGCGAAGGCGTAAATAAGGCAGTTGATGTGAGTGTGATACAGTGTTTTGTGGCGATGGGCTCCAATTGTGTGCCGATACCCGGTGCTATGGGCGTGGCTGATTATATTATGATTGATGGGTTTAAACAGCTTGTTGGTAGTAATGCAGCGAATATGGAGCTTTTGTGCAGGGGAATGACATTTTATGGAAGTGTCATAACAAGTGCTGTTATTATTCTTATCGGATATATAATCAGAAAAAAAAGAGCAAAATAGTCTAGTACTTTTGCACAATAATATATTGTTATATTAGCTAAAATGTGTTATTATTCTATAGTAATATATTAGATATTTTTTATGAAGGTACTGGACAATGGGTAGCAATGATAGTACTGCTAAGGAGCAGAGCTTTCTATTTAATGTAAACAAAATATTTCTTGTCATCCATCTGCTGATGCTAGTTATGTTTTCATCATTAGGTGTAGACTTGATGGCAGGAGTCAATCTGATCAGCATATGCTTTTATTTCCTTGCATTCAGTCTGACAAAATCTGAAAAACTGAGCATATATGTTTATAGTGTGGCTGTTGAGATATTGCTTCATATGATACTTGCGGTGGTTTGTCTCGGAATTCAATGTAATTTCCAGCTTTTTTTGATCGATGCAATGTTTTTTCTTTTTGCCATGGATTATGTGGTCCTCAGGAAGAAAAAAAAGAATCATGTTGCCATTCTGCTTTGCTGTGTATATGCCATTGCTCTGATTATTCTTTATATGTTTGATGGCTTTTACACACCTTTATATAAGTTGGATTCTGTTGTTATTAAGAGTATTTCTATTGCTATGATTTCTTGTGTAGTTTTCTTGATAATAATATGTATGATGTGCCTTTTGCATTTTATGTCTTCCGAGGAGGGGGCAATGGAAAAGCAGGCACAGTTTGATGCGTTGACGGAGCTTCCAAATCGTTTCTATATGATGGCGAAGCTTAAGAATCTTTTTGAGGCTGAGAAGCAGGGGGAATATTTCCTTGCGATGATTGATATTGATGATTTTAAGAAAATTAACGATTCATTCGGACATAATGTAGGAGATGATGCACTTAAGATGCTCGCTCGTACTATCGTAAACAAGGCTCGAGGTGTTGAGCTTAGCTATTGCAGATGGGGAGGAGAGGAGTTTTTACTTCTTGGTAAATGTGTCGACGGAGAGGTGCCTAAGAATTTTCTCGATGAGCTTCGTGTGGAGATTAATTCAAAATCCTTCTGGACATCTAAGGGCAGCGGAAGGATGACAGTGACCATAGGTGCAGGGAAATATAAAGTGGGGCAGGATTACAAGGAATGGATTAATTTTGTTGACAAACAGCTTTATGTCGGAAAATGCACCGGTAAGAATAAGGTTGTATGCTGAGATATTTATAATGAAATTACAAATTTTAGTTGCATGAAGTCAATAACTGTGATAGAATATTGTCTGTTCGTAAGACGCCGGCATGTCGGAATGGCAGACGATGCAGACTCAAAATCTGTTGGGCGCAAGCCCGTGTGGGTTCAAGTCCCACTGCCGGCACTATTTGCAAAACCCCGTAAATCCAAGATTTTCAGTAAAATCAAGGGTTTGCGGGGTTTTTCTTTACTTACAATCTTTCAAAAAATTAAAGAAATTAGGGTACTTTTAAGAAAAATTTGCCCAGAAATTGTACCCAAAAAGGTACCCCAAAATCTGCCATATAGGCTGTAATACCAGATAGTAAACAGGAGCATTATGATGATAAAAAAGATTTATAAAAAATATGAAATTATATTCAATGTTATATTATTCTCGATTTTCCCGATTGCGGCTTTTTATCTTATGGAGTTCTATGAACATAATCCTTTTGAAGAAGTCAGATTTATGGCGGGATTTTTTAATATTATTTTGTTTGAGCTGATTGCCTGGATTCTTTATTTTGTTACGGGCAGGGCGAAATGGGCACTTCGTGCAGTTTTTATCGTGGCCATGGTTTTTGGACTGATTAATCATTATGTTATGCTTTTCCGCTCGACTCCTTTTGTTCCATGGGATATTTTTTCAATTGGTACGGCGACAAGCGTTGCATCCAATTATGATTTCGTACCGACTGCAGGAGTAGTTGTTGTTACAGTTATATTTATAGCTCTTATTATGCTGATGCATTTTGTTGATTTCAGAATTAAGTGGAAATTCAGGTTCAGACTAATTCCGACAGTGCTTGGATTACTTGCGCTGTGTCTGTTTGTGAATGCCCTGCAGGATGAGGATTTCCAGACGGACAATTATCTGTATCCGTTTCTCTTTACACCGGCATATATGACAAAGGTGAATGGAATGGCGGTGACCTTTGCGATGGATCTTAAGTTTGTGGCGGTTGATAAGCCTGACGGGTATAGCAGACAGAAGGCAAAGGAGCTGCTTGACAGCTATGCCGGTACAGATGATAATACTGCAATTGCAGATAAAAGTGATTATCCGAATATTATAGTTGTGATGGATGAGGCATTTTCAGACCTGTCAGTGCTCGGTGATTTTGATACAAATACAGACTATATGCCGTTTGTACACAGTCTTGAAAAGGGCAATGAAAACACTATAACAGGATATCTGAATACGTCTGTATGCGGTGGCAATACCGCCGATACCGAGTTTGAGTTTCTGACAGGCAATACGATGGCTTTTCTTCCGGTAGGAAGTATTCCTTATCAGCAGTATATAAAGAGCACGACCCCTTCACTTGCAAGCTATTTAAAAAGCATAGGCTATGCAACGTATGCACAGCATCCGTACTATGGCAGTGGATGGAACCGGGATACGGTCTATCCTCTTTTGGGATTTGACAATCTTTCGTTTATGCAGGATTATTCTAATCAGAGGTTTGTGCGCAAATATATAAGTGATGAGACATCCTTTGACAGGATTATTGAGACCTATGAGAACAAACCGGATGGTCAGCCGGCATTTATATTCAATGTCACTATGCAAAACCATGGTGGATACACGGACACCTACTACGGCTTTGACAATACGGTGACAGCGGATAAGCTCAATAATTCTGCACTTGACCAGTATCTTTCTTTGATTAAGCTGACAGATGAGGATTTAAAGAGCCTCATTGAATATTTCTCAAATGTGGATGAGAAAACTATAGTGGTATTTTTCGGTGATCATCAGCCAAATGATACTGTGGCGAGCTCTGTTCTTGCAGCAAACGGCATGGACTATAATAATTTATCAAATGAAGAGCTTAAGCTGCGCTATCAGGTGCCGTATGTTATCTGGGCAAATTATGATATTGATGAGGCTGCAGGAAAAGACACAAGCGTTAATTATCTGGCTGCAAACGTACTTAAAGCGGCAGGTGTGCCGACAAATGACTATCAGAGCTTTCTGCTAAAGCTGCAGGAGGAGTATCCAATTATATCAGCGGTACGCACGGATAAAACTGCAGATAAGACATTAGATAAAGCATCAAATAAATCAGACAAGGCAACCGGCAGCAAAAATAAGCAGGCCGATTCGGATATGCTAAACGATTATAAGCTTTTGCAATATTACAGACTGTTTGACTGGGAGGATAAGTGATGAATTTTGTTAAAAAGCATCCACTTTTGACAGCGTTTTTAATTCCGTTTTTCATATGTATAATCATCTGTATAGGAAATGGTGTATATCCATTTGGCGATTACTGCCTTTTGCATATGGATTTGTATCACCAGTATCTGCCTTTCTTTAATGAGCTGTGGGAGAAGCTGAGAAATGGTGCGAGCCTCATGTATACATGGAATATCGGGCTTGGCAGTGATTTTGTATCGGTATTTGCCTATTATCTGGCGAGTCCGTTAAACTGGCTTGTGGTGCTTTTTCCAAAGAGCCATATTATTGAGTTTATCGAGCTGCTAATCATTTTTAAGATTTCGTTAAGCGGAGCAACATTTTTTTATTTTTTGAAGGAGCACTTTGTGCTTCTTGGAAAGGATAACAGATATCACGATAATACATTTGTGCCGGCATTTGTTTTCTCTACAGCATATGCACTTTCTGGCTTTGTAGCTGCGTATAGCTGGGATGTCATGTGGATGGATGTTGTGGCAGTTGCACCGCTTGCGATAGTAGGCCTTGAGAAGCTTGTGCGGGACAAAAAGCCGGTGCTTTACTATGTATCACTGGCACTTTGTATATTGTCAAACTATTATCTGAGCATCATGCTTTGCATCTTTTTGGTATTCTGGTTTGCATGGCTTTTCTTTACGCAAAAGGGCGGTAAAATGGCTGCAATTGTGAGATTTGCCGTTTACTCGCTTTTGGCTGGAGGCACTGCGATGGTGCTGATCATCCCGGAGCTTATCATTTTAAGCTACAGCGGTTCGTCGGGGATTGAGTTCCCAAAACAGATAGAGTGGTATTTTAATCTCTTATCGGAGGTCGGCAGGATGTGCACGACAGCAAGCGTCTATGAGGGTGCAGAGAACTGGCCGAATCTGTATGCCGGAGCCTTTAGTGTGATGCTTTTGATACTGTTTGTGCTTAATAAAAGGATTAATCGGAAGAAAAAAATAGCTCCCGTATTGTTTGTGTTGTTTTTCATGGCAAGCTTTGCCAATAAACAGCTTGACTTTATATGGCACGGACTGCATTTTCCGGATTCGCTGCCTGGTAGACAGTCGTATCTGTATGCATTTCTCGTATTGACCATAGGCTATGCTACAGTAAGAAAGTGGCGTGGCATAAGACTGTGGCATGTTGGTGTGGCAGTGGTATTTGCATCGGCGCTTATGGCAGTAAGCACGATGTTTGCCGGTGAGGATGTGACAGAGTATTATGCAGTTATCATAAGCATATTGTTTGTTGCGCTGTACGGCATTATGACAGTACTTTTAAAGCTTGCAGCAAGAAAAAACAGAGAGCTTTTGATGGTCATAACATGCGGTATTGCGATTGTGGAGCTGGCTGTCAATATGGCTGTGACAGGACTTGGATGTACCGGCAGAAGCAGCTACAATGCCAATGTGGACGATATGCAAAAGGCACTTAAGCTGGCAAAAGAGGATGCAGCTGACAACGATGTACCATTTTACAGGGTTGAGGATACAGGCCGACTTACTAAAAATGATGGCACACGATACGGCTATGCTTCCGGAACACAGTTTTCTTCCCTGATGAATATAAATGTGAGCCATTTTTATCAGGCGCTTTATATGGAGGGAGGCAAGAATTTCTACTGTTATAACGGTGCCACACCTGTCACGTCAGCCATGCTTTCGGTCAGATATATGGTTACAAAATCCATACAGCCACAGAATGAGCTGACTACACTTGTGGGAAAATGCGGAAATCACTATCTGTATCGGAACAACTACACGCTTCCGCTTGGTTTTATGATGGATGAGGGAGTGATTGATGCGTGGAAACCATCCTCGTCATCGAAAATCTATTCGATTAATTCCCTTGGCAGGCTCCTTGGTGCAGCAGATGATATGCTGACACTGACAGAGTGCACACAGGATGAAAATCCGGGAACTACGACTCTCACCTTTGACCATGACGGATATTATTATGCGGCATACGATTCGTGCAGCACTGACAGTCTGACCTTCAGCCACGGAGAGTATGAGACCACATACTCAAAGACCACTCACAGGTATCTGTTTGACCTGGGATATGTGAAGGCGGGGGAGACAGTTTCCGTCACAAACACTGATGCCGATGCTGTACGATTTAACGTATACGAGCTTTCCATTGCTGCAGTTGAGAGTGCTTACAATACACTCAATGAGCAGACACTCTCGGTGGATGTTTTTTCAGATACACACATAAGCGGACACATTGATGTGAAGCAGGCAGGCAGACTTGTGCTTTCTATTCCGAGTGAAAAGGGATGGACTATGAAGGTGGATGGGAAGGATGCAGAGTATGAGGATTTTTCAGATACATTTGTGAGCATTCATCTGGATGAGGGAGAGCATGAGATAGAGCTTTATTATGAGACACCGGGGCTTAAGGAAGGTGCAGCTATAAGCACAGGCTGTGTGGGCGTCTTTCTGCTGCTTTTATTGTTGCGTCAAATAGTTAAGAGACGCAGCAGTTTAAAGTTTAAAGCGAACAGTGACAGATAGTGAATGCACTGACAGACAACGCATATTGTTCATTTATGCGAAACACAGAATGTTCAAATTGTAATAGTATAATTCAATAATAAAAATAAAACAGGAGATTAACAAAATGAACAAACAAAACAAAAAAATCGCACAGGAAAAAAGAAGAATAGAGAGAGAAAAAGCAGAAAAGAAAGCAAAGGTTGTGAATCTGCTGAAATTCTGGGTGCCGGTAGTGGCAGTCGTTGTGGTAGTCATAGTGCTAATCTGGGCAGTTGCGACATCGGGCGGTTCATCGTCAAATGGCACTGCCGGTACGCAAGCTGCATCACAGACTACAGAATCTCAGGCATCCGAGACACAAAGCAGTGATTCACAGACAAAGGCAGCAACACTTAATACAGAGGCTGACACGGTTGCGGAAAACGGAGATAAGGTAAATATTGACTACACCGGATATATGGACGGTGAAAAATTCGAGGGTGGAAGCACTGAGGGACAGGGCACAGACCTGGTGCTCGGCTCAGGCAGCTATATAGATGGCTTTGAGGACGGAGTGGTAGGTCACAAGGTGGGAGAAACCTTTGATTTAAACCTGAAATTCCCGGATGATTATAAGTTAAATACAGAACTTGCCGGAAAGGATGTTACGTTTGAGGTGACTCTTAACGGTGTATATAAATAAAGAGGATAACACACATATATGGAAAAATCGTTTGAAGAGGTACTGGTACAGTTTTATGTTGATCAGTACAGGGAGAATGCGAAGAAAAGTACAGGTAAGCCTGTAAAGCTGGCACATTATATTCACAGGCTCAATAGTAAAGCAAAATCAATTAAATATGCGCGATTTTCAAAAAACGAGACAATAGCACTCGACAAGCTGCATCAGGAAATAAAAAGGCTTGCATTGATCACCTACTATTCCAACAATAAGAATGCAAGGCAGATTCTAAATAGAGAAATCCTTCCGCAGCTCGTCAGGGTGGATATGGAGCAGTTTGATGAGAAGGAGGCAGAGTATCTCACAGAGGATTTTCTAAAGCTTTTGCGCAAGGAGTATACAGGTGCGATATGTACAAGGAGCATGAAGGCGCTTTACAATGAGTACCGCAGCAAGGAGCTTAGAAGAGAGATTGTCACGCTGGTTCCGGCACGGCCGGAGCTTGAGTTTCCAAAAGCACAGAGCATGAAAAGGCGCTTCATACTTCATGTAGGCCCGACTAACAGCGGTAAGACATATCAGGCGCTGGAGAGGCTTAAGCTGGCGCAAAACGGTGTTTATCTGGGGCCGCTTCGCCTTCTGGCACTTGAGGTATATGAGAAGATGAATGATGCAGGCATACCATGTACCATGCTTACAGGCCAGGAGTGTCTTGAGGTAGCTGACAGCAGAATTACAGCATCGACAGTGGAGATGCTTGACTGTGATAAGGAATATGATATCGCAGTGATTGATGAGGCACAGATGGTTGCAGATGATGACAGGGGACATTCATGGACCAGGGCAATTCTTGGTACACTTGCAGGAGAGATTCATATATGTATGAGCCCGGTGGCAAAGGATGTTGTCGTCCATCTGATTAATCTGTGCCACGACGAGTATGAGATAAGGGAGTATGAGAGAAAGACAGCTCTAAAGCTGGAGGATAAGCCTTTTTTATTTCCGCAGGATGTGAGAGAGGGCGATGCCTTTATCGTATTTTCAAAGAAGTCGGTACTTAATATAGCAGGGCGTCTGGAGGAAAACGGCATAAAGCCAAGTGTCATATACGGAAGTCTGCCACCAGAAATAAGGCGCAGGCAGATGACGCTTTTTAATGAGAAAAAGACACAGGTTGTCGTGTCAACAGATGCGATAGGAATGGGACTCAATCTGCCGGTCAGAAGAATTGTATTTCTGGAGGTGGAAAAGTTTGATGGAGTATCAAGACGTCCGCTTGTCATCTCTGAGATAAAACAGATAGCGGGCCGTGCAGGCAGATTTGGTCTGTATGATACAGGCTATGTGACAGCTTTGGGACAAAAGAATCTGAATTATCTGAAGAATACGCTAAATATACCGGAGCAGGATATTGATATAGTAAGTCTTGGCTTCCCGCAGGTGCTCCTTACAATGGATGCGCCGCTTGATGCGATAATTAAGCTCTGGCATGAGGCAGAGCCATCAGCACCGTTTAGGAAAATCAATGTCGATGAGATATTGTTTTTGTATGGATATGCGTATAAGGAGCGATACTTTATCGCAGATTTTGATGACAAATATCTGCTTTATAAGATGATTACATGTCCTATAGATATAAAGGACAGGGAGCTTGTCAGACAATGGCTGCGCTACTGCATGTCGTATACATCTGATATCTCTCTTGACAAGCCTGATAAGCATTCAAAGTATCAGGGGCTCATGAAATACGAATCCTATTACAAAAAGCTTGATTTGTACTATCAGTTTTCAGTCCGCATGGGCAAAATTGTGGATGAGGACTGGCTTGAAAACGAGCGCGACAAAACACAGGCAAAGATTATGCAGCTTCTATCAAAGAGCAAGGATGAGTATATTATCAGATGCCGGTATTGCGGCAGAATACTTCCGATTGGAAATTCGCGCAATATATGCAGAGACTGCTACAGCATGATACGCAGGTAGCAGCCGGTTTATATTTTACGGTCAAGTCGTTGAATTTAGCTGTCCAATGTGGCATAATAGAAATAAGACCAAAATATGAATGGAGGAAGTTTTTATGGCAAACAATGAGTTACAGATTGCCGGCTCACAAGGTGAACTTAGAATCCGTCCTTACGAGCACCACGCAAAGTATTATGAAACAGATCAGATGGGTATAATCCACCATTCAAACTATGTCAAGTGGATGGAAGAAGCAAGACTTGATTTGATGGATCAGATAGGACTCAACTACAGGCAGATGGAGGATATGGAAATCATAAGTCCGGTGCTGTCGATATCGGTAGAGTATCACAGTATGGTACATTTCGATGACACGGTCGTCATCTACACAAAGCTGCTTAAGTATAACGGAATCAAGATGGAGCTTGAGTATGTCATGAAGGACAAAGAGACAGGCGAGCTTCGCACCACTGCAAAAAGCAGCCATTGCTTTTTGAACAAATCCGGCAAACCAATCTCATTAAAGAGAATGTATCCGGAATTAGATACAAAATTTTTTGAATTTAAAGAGGC
>ERZ1034847.756-NODE-756-length-12109-cov-4.855484_pt1 | contig 12109 bp, 8 predicted proteins | sample MGYA00520633_ERZ1034847 | MGnify/ENA primary metagenome ERZ1034847 (study PRJEB33766, sample SAMN09781732) | gut metagenome | biome: gut microbiome | host: Homo sapiens | place: Madagascar | study: EMG produced TPA metagenomics assembly of the PRJNA485056 data set... | reverse complement strand
ATGTTAATGTCATATTTATCACAGGTGGGCATGATACGCTCCAGAAAATATTTCAGGTTGGCAAAAAGCTTTTCGTCATCCACATCTTTGTACATTTCGAACAGTTCTTTGACATGAGCCATACGCTCAGGCTCCCAGCCGGGCATTACAGTGCCGTTCATATCGCCGGCAATGGATTCGAACATTTTGGCCGGATCAATAGCGTCTACAGCAGCCTGATTGTAAGCAAGGACTGTAGAACCGTCGGGACGCATTCTGGCAAGTTCGGTTCGTGTCCAGTCAAAGACCGGCATGAAATTGTAGCATACCATATGGATGCCTGCCTGACCGAGCCGTTCCAGGGTAGTGATATAATTCTCTATATATTGTTCACGGTCGGGAGAACCGATCTTGATGGCATCGTGAATGTTGACACTCTCGATACCGGCCAGCTGTAAGCCGGCAGCTTCAATCTCAGTCTTTAGGGCCAGGATGTCATCCATTTCCCAGACTTCTCCGGGAGCGGTGCCGTAGAGAGTGGAGATGACTCCGGTGACACCGGGAATCTGACGGATCTGTTTTAAGGTAACCGTGTCGTACTTGCTGCCATACCAGCGTAATGTCATTTGCATAATAGAAATCCTCCTTGTAGGGAATGCTTTGGTTTCGTTTTTTGCTGTCTTAAGCATAGCAGAATTGTAAATGCATTAAAACTGCATGAATTGCTTGAAATAGTGCAAAAATTGCTATATAGTAAGACAGGGGATATAAACCATGGAAAATAAAAACTGAACAGAATGATACAGGAGAGAAAATGGATGGTCGTGAACAGAAAAAGCAGCCTGCGCTGCCGGGATGCGGCGGACGAACGGCAATATATGTTGAGCGGTGACTATGAGGTCTATGAGAAGGTAGGGGAGCCTGTCGGAGCGGTGTCGTTCCATTATCATGATTTTTATGAGCTGATCTATATTATAGAGGGGGAATTTTCTTCCCTGATCGAGGACCGGGCGGTGCGGATGCGGAAGGGAGATTTCCTGCTGATCGATAAGAATGTCATGCACAAATATCATCCCACGGAGAAGAAAATGGATTCGTCCCGCCGGATCATTTTGTGGATCAGTGATCAGATGCTGCGGGAGCTGGCGGTGGGAGAGCCGTTTCTTGCAGAATGCTTCTGGGGAGCGGGGCCGAAACTGTATCATTTCCCCATTTATTATGAGGAAATTTTGCGTGGATTTCTGCTAAAGCTTGCTATGTCGGAGATCTTAGAGGGGGATGATGTCCAGAACTGCGGAATCCGTAAGGTCATGGACAGAGGCAATTTGAGCCTGTTTTTTGGGTATCTGAATGTGTTGTGTAAACGGGAGGAATATTTGTCTTCCACACAGGAGATCGTGGATCATCCTCTGGTGGAGCAGGTGACCGGCTACATCGAGACCCATCTCAGCCAGGAGATCACAGTGGAGGAAGTGGCGGAGGCCGTGCACATGAGTAAGTATCATTTTCTGCGGAAATTCAAGGAGATCACCGGCATGACGGTGCATAACTTTATTGTGAACAAGCGGATCATTTCCGCCTGCCAGGCCATGGCGGAGGGGAAGAACATTACTGAGAGCTGGCAGCAGACCGGCTTTGCGGATTACTCCTCTTTCCTGCGGAATTTCCGGAAAATCTATGGCATTTCCCCAAAAGAGTACCGGGAAAATAACCGCAGCTTGATTATTTCCCAGTAAAGAGGTAAGATATCAAAAACACTAAAAATAAGAACAAATGATCTGTTGATTACAGGGGAAAAAGAAATGAGTGAAAATAAAGTAAAGAAGATTCAAAATGGTTATTATACCGGAGAGAGACCGTTGTTCCATGGGGAGCATTTGGAGATCGGGGATACGATCTTCGGAGAGGGAGAATCTCCGTTAAAGGAAAGTAGCGATATTACGTTAAAGAACAGTATGTTCCAGTGGAAATATCCGCTGTGGTACAGCAAAAATGTGGTGGCACAGGATTGTACCTGGGCAGAGATGGCGAGAGCCGGTGTATGGTATACGGACAGATTTCTGATTTTGAACTGGCAGGCAATTATTCTCAACTGCACCATCGAGAGCTTGCAGGGCATGTGCTATATCGACAATCTGGTGATGAAGAATTGTAAGCTGTTAAATACGACACTGGCCTTTGAATATTCCACGATAGATGTGGAGATCACGGACGGCATCACCAGTGTGATGAATCCGGCTTCCGGAATGATACGGGCACAGAGCATCGATACCCTGATCCTGGATCCTGCGAAGACCGATCCGGCGGAGACACAGATCGTGTGTGATCATATTGGCTGCAGACTGGATAAGAACCCGGAGGAAAGTGTGGAAAATTAATATGAGCAGTATGTTTGACAAAGAGGTTAACCGCCGGGGTACCGGCAGTATGAAATGGAACGTAGGAGAGTACGAGCTTCCCATGTGGGTGGCGGATATGGATTTCGAGACGGCTCCTGCAGTGACGAAAGCCATCATGGACCGGGCTGTACAGGGCATCTATGGCTATACCGAGGTCTCTGAGGAGTGGTATCTGGCATATCAGAACTGGTGGCAGGACCGACATCATTTTCCCATTGAAAAAGACTGGCTGATCTTCTGTACCGGTGTGGTTCCGGCGATTTCCAGTATTGTGCGGAAAATGACCACCGTAGCGGAAAAGATCGTAGTCATGACGCCCTGCTACAATATCTTTTTCAATTCTATTGTAAATAACGGACGGAATGTGCTGGAGAGCAGACTGCATTACGAAGATGGTGTGTACAGCATTGATCAAGAGGATCTGGAGGAGAAGCTTGCGGATCCCCAGACCAGCATGCTGATCCTCTGCAACCCGCACAACCCAGTGGGAAAGATCTGGGATCGTGAAACGTTAGAGCGCATTGGAGAACTGTGCTTCAAACATCATGTGCTGGTGCTGTCGGATGAGATCCATTGCGATATTACGAGACCCGGGATGGAGTATATCTCATTTGCGTCGGTATCGGAGCATTGTAGAAATAACAGCATCACCTGTGTGGCACCCACGAAGACCTTTAACCTGGCGGGGCTCCAGACGGCAGCAGTGATCGTTCCGGATGCGGCGCTGCGGCACCGGGTGAACCGGGGGCTGAACACGGATGAAGTGGCAGAGCCCAATGTGTTCGCAGCCATTGCTCCCATTGCGGCATTTGACCGGGGCAGAGAGTGGCTGGAGGAGTTGCGTGAATATCTGTGGGAGAACCGTAAGTTTGCAGAAGATTTTATCAGAGAAGAGATTCCGGAGCTCAGGACAGTATCTGCAGATGCCACGTATCTGTTGTGGATCGACTGCAATGCGCTGCCCGGAGATCTGTCGGAGCTTGCGGAGTTCATCCGTAAGGAGAGCGGTCTGTATGTCTGTGACGGCAGAGAGTACGGCAACGGTTATGGATTTTTACGTATGAATCTGGCATGCAGACGGGAATTGTTGAAAGAGGGACTGGAGCGCCTGAAGAGAAGCATTCACAGTTACCGGAAAGGTATCAGCAATGGTATCATATGATAGGCTTTATATTTACAGAAGAGGTGTTTTATGAAGAAGATAGTACATTATATAATGTGTTTTGTCATGGCAGCAGGGATATTTTTCAATACAGGACTGACAAGCCGGGCTGCCGATGGAACGGAATCCGGAAGCAATTTTACCAATCTGATCGTATTTGCGAAATTTTCAGGAGAAGAGGAATTTGTAGATACAGTATATGGTGGAAGCAGTGTGCGTAAAATCACGGATAATTCTTTTAATACGGCAGAATACAGTGTCTCAGATTATTTTAAGACCGTATCAGCAGGAAAATTGTGTATCAATTATGTATATTTGTTTAATAAAGGCGGCTCCATAACGCTGAAGAACCCAAGAGGATATTATGCCGCATATAGTGAGAATAACCAGGAGGGCTATAAGACAGCACAGGAGCGTCAAAGCCGTATGTATGAACTGAAGCTGGACTGGTCGGAGGCAATTAATACGGCCATAGCTTCAGGAGCTGAGATCACAAATTATGATGGAAGTGTCACTTATAACAAGGCAGATTTAGATAAGGATCATGATGGCAAAATAGATGCCATAACATTGATTTATAAAAATACGACCCAAAGTAATATTTCGGTATCACGGGGAGCACCATTATGGAATTACCGGGATTATGCTTATTATGTAAATATTACTACAGAGAACGGTGATTCGTTGGTCAGCGAAGACTATGTACAGTTAACGACCCCTTATCAAAACAGCTCCGGAGAACTGCAAGGATATCTGTATCAGGACAAGAATGGGAACCTTACGACATCTCTGGGAACGGCCATCCATGAGACGGGGCATATCCTGGGATTAAAGGATCTGTATAATACGCAGGATGCACAGCCGGTATATTATATGTCCGTCATGGCAAAGCATCTTTCCCCTGTGCCGCAGTTTATTTCTGTGAAGGAGCAGGAGGCGTTGGGCTGGACCGGTGCGGAGCAGCTGCCTGTGCTGACAGCAGATGGTACCTACAGCCTGTCGGCATCAGGGACACAGAATGATGGTGCAGTGATCGGATACAAGATGAATATTCCCACAAAAAACAAGACACTTTACCTGGAATACAGAAATTTCGAAGAAACTGGCAATAAATATGATTCTCAGGTAAAAAAGTTTTATAAGGCAGATGGCAGCCAGGTGGATGCTTTCAACCTGAAATCGGGACTGGTCTGCTATCTCGCAGAAAGTGACATCCGTTTTCCAAGTAATATTAATTGTGTTGCACCGAGGTGGAACTATGAGGTGCTGGGGGGAGGAAACACAAAAAATGATGCAGCACTGGCCCAAGGGGAGGAAAAGTACATTACGGATAAGGTCTGCATCCGGGTAACGGAAGTCACACCGGACAGACTGACATTTGAGATCAGTGGAATCGGTGAAGAGCATATCCATACCGGAGGGGAGGCAACCTGTGTCTCAGGACCGGTATGTGAAGTGTGCCAACAGGTATATGGAGAAATCAATGCGTCCAATCATAAGCACACGGAACTGCGGGGAGTAAAAGAACCTGACAGCACGCAGGAAGGGTATACCGGTGATCTCTATTGTACGGATTGTCAGCAGCTCATACAGCAGGGTACAGCAATCCCGAAAAAATGTCCCGATATTATTGAAGGACAGGATACTCAGATTGATGGAAATACTACGGAAGCGGCCACATTCCGGTCAAATGCGTTGTTTGATGATTTTATCCGTGTGGAATTAGATGGTGTGGTGCTTCAACAGAATATTGACTATACGGTGGAGCCCGGAAGTATCATTGTGCGTCTGATGCCGGAGCTTTTGCGGACATTAGCAGAAGGCAGACATAGTATCGGCATTGTTTCAGACGGTGGAACAGCGGTGGCCACATTTAACATCAGCAGAGTAGTGACGCCGGGGACAACGCAGCCACCTGAGGCAACACAGCCACCTGAGGCAACGCAGCCACCTGAGGCAACGCAGACACCTGAGGCAGCGCAGCCACCTGAGGCAACGCAGCCACCGGAGACAACGCAGCCACCTGAGGCAACGCAGCCACCGGAGACAACGCAGACACCTGAGTCAGTCAGAATCCAGGCGGTAAGTATGGAGCCGACAGCAACACTAAAACCGACAGTAACACCAAAACCGACAGTAACAACAAAACCGACAGTAACACCAAAACCGACAGTAACACCAGAACCGACAGCAACACCAGAACCGAAGGCAACGTCAGAACCGGAGTCTCCCCAGATTCCGGCGGCAACGGTAACTCCGGCAACAGAGTCTGCAACGGCAGATCCGGAACAGGAAGTATCACAGGCAGGCGGACAGGCAATGGAGCAGCAGAGAGCTGGCAAGGCATGGCTGGTGACAGGAGGAATTATCCTGTGTATGGGAATTGCAGCAGGGGGCTTCTGGCTGCAACATCATATTGTGCAGGAAAAGAGAAAAAATGATGAAGGATAAGTGTTTACCGGAAGAAAAGTCATGAGAAAAGTCACAGGCAGTGGGGTGCAGAATTGTTACAAATATGTTATACTACGATGTAACGGTCATAATCCTTTTTGCTCCCGACATTGTACGATAGTTATCGGTATGGAACAAGGGGATGACAAATCATAGAAACATATAGGGATGTTATCATGGAAAATTATCAGGAACAGTATAAACAGGAATTACATCAGCAGGAGATTAATTCCAACCTGCGGACGTTGAAGGGATTTTTATGGATTTTTGTGACAATTCTGATTCTCTGGCTGTTGACTTTAGTGGGAATCTTTATTGTGGATGCCGGAATCTTTACCATGGCAGTGGGGATGTCGGTGGTAATAGGGATCCCGGTTTTATACATATACAAAAAGGTGGATTTGTCAAGGGATTGGGTGAAGTATGTGCTTCTGGCGCTGATCTGTGCAATATCGGCAGTCATGGCGGCATTTTTGTCTTTTCATGCTGTGCTTATCTATGTATTGCCGCTTTTATCAGCGGTGCAGTACCGGGAAAGGATGACACTGTGGGTTACTTATGCCGTGAATGATGTGACTATGACACTGAGTATGCTGGCAGGGTTTTATCATGGAATCTGTGATCTGAATCTTCTGCTTGGCAGTAATCATACCAGAGACTGGTATATGGAGCAGTGGGGGGCAGGAACACTGCAGTTTAGTCTGGAACCTGATCCTGTATTTACCATTTTGTTCTACGGAGCCTTGCCACGGGCAGTGATCCTTCTGGCATTTACCTTTATTTTGCGGTATATCAGCATTACCAGCCACGAGGATGCACAGAGGATTGCCGACTTGACATATCGTAAGGAGACTGATCTGGGAACCCATGTGTATAATAAGAACAAATATGAGGAAATGATTGCTGACTATTATCTGGGGGTTGACAGACTGGCTGCCATTTTCTGGGATGTGAATCATCTGAAATATGTTAATGACCAATATGGACATGCTGCAGGGGATGTGCTGATCCAGACGTTGTCTTCCGTATTATATGAATTATCCACTGACAGGAGGAAGGTTTATCGTGTGGGCGGAGATGAATTCGTCATGCTGATAGAGAATCCGGTAGAAACAGAGATTGAGTCAATGGTAGAGTCTGTCAGTGCTGCATTGCAGGAGAAAAACAGTCAGGGCGAGATGCCGGTCTCCAGTGCTGTGGGCTGGGCAGAAGGCTATGGTGTTGATGTCCGTAAGATCATCAATGAAGCGGATGCAAAGATGTATGAGAATAAGACGCGTGGAAAGGAAAGTAGAAAATAGGATGGCAAACTGGGTAAGTGCAGGCTGCGGTGTCATTGCAAATGAACTTGCGCAGGCTATGGAAAAAAGAGGACAGAAGCTGTATGGTGTCGTGAACCGGACACAGGAGAAGGCAGAGGCTTTTGCGGAAAAATACGGTGTACAGAAGGTGTTTGCAAGCTTTGAAGAGGTATGTGCGGATCCTGCGGTGGATATCGTCTATATATCCACACCTCATAATACGCATATTCAATTTTTACGAAAAGCACTGGCAGCCGGCAAGCATGTACTGTGTGAAAAATCCATTACGTTGAATTCCGAAGAACTGGAAGAGGCAGTGCAGTTGGCAAAGGAGCACCATGTAGTGCTGGCAGAGGCCATGACTATTTACCATATGCCTATTTATAAAGAACTGAAAAAACGTGTGGACGCCGGGGATCTCGGAGAACTGCGAGTGATACAGATGAACTTCGGAAGCTATAAGGACTACGATATGAAGAACCGGTTCTTCAACAGGAATCTGGCAGGTGGTGCATTGTTGGACATCGGTGTGTATGCCCTTTCTTTCGTCAGAATGTTCTTAAGTTCCTGTCCGGATCAGATCACTTCCCAGGTGAAGCTGGCGCCTACCGGTGTGGACGAGCAGGCGGGAATTCTTTTGATGAATCCGGAACAGGAGATGGCGACGGTGACATTATCCCTGCATGCCAAGCAGCCCAAACGGGGCATGATCTCTTTTGACAAGGCTTACGTGGAAATGTATGAGTATCCCAGAGGGCAGAAAGCAGTGATCACGTACACGGAAGACGGACACACCGAGGAAATTGTGGCGGGAGCTACGGCAGACGCACTGGGATACGAGGTGGAGGATATGGAACAGGCCATCGCCGGACATCCGGAATTAATGAAGCTTGAGCTTACCGAGGATGTTATGAAAATGATGACCCGGATCCGAAAAGACTGGGGACTGACTTATCCAGAGGAAGAGCGTGCCACGGAAAAAATCTGAGGAGCAGCCCTGATGCAGTTCCTGACAGGCTCCATGATCTCTGTGGTGATCTGTGCGGCAGCCTTTGTATGGATGAAAAAACACCCGGGAAAGCTGACTTCCGGGTGCTTTATCTTATCTCGCTAAACTTAGAAGAAGTTTTTGCAGCGCATAAGAGTCACCATCCATAACTGTAAAGCGGGCTTTTTTTGGTGGCTCATCTGCGGAACCGGAAGAGGTGGCGGTGTGCAGGTAACAGCAGTCGATCCCCGCAGCTATAGCACCTGCCAGATCACTGGTGCGTTCGTTGCCGGTCATCAGACAGGTGGTGAAATCTAATCCGTAGCGGTCAAACAGGATCTGAAAAAAAGCGGGATCCGGCTTGCAGCACCCCTCGTCAGAGGAGATAAGGATACCGTCGAACAGATCCCAGAGTCCCAGCGAGCGCAGCTCGTATTCGGTGAAGATCCGCTGGGCATTGGACAGGAGGTAGATCCCACAGCCTTTTGCATGGAGCTGCTGCAGTGTGCCAATCGTGGCGGGATAGCATTGTAAAATATTGAGGGATTCGATCCGGAAGAACTGACCGGTAGCGGTCAGAAGAGCCTCTGTGGGTTGGATCCCTTTTTCGACATAAAGAGTTCGAAAAATATCTGCGGCGCAGATCTCCGGACAGGTGTAAGATGAGGGAACCTTGCGGGCAGCCGTTTCCAGCTGGCGATATCTGTTCCTCAGTTCCCTCCCCGTATAGGAAGCACCCTGGAAGGAATAGAACAGCGCAAGCCTTTTCCAGAGGGAAGTTTTATTTTCATTAGTGTGGATGTCTACTAAGGTGCCGTAGAGATCAAAGATAAAATTATGATACATGGAAGACCTCATTTCTTGTGGTGAAAAACCTTATTCCAGGGAAAATCAGGACGGCTCTTTTCTCAAGCGGAGGCAGAGCCGATAGATATAGTATAGCATTTCTTGCATTTTTCAACAATTAAAAATATAATGATACCAGGGTTAAAAGGTCTAAGCTCACACGAGCTTGCTCATAAGTGGGTGAAAGACCTTTTGACTCCGACGGAACTATTCAGAACCATGAAATTATGAAGCTTTTGTACCGCTGGATAAAGAAAACAGGAGCGACCGGCGGTATGCAGGGAGAGTACCGATGATACGAAATACTGGTCCGAGGAAGAGACTTCTGGCAGCAGGGATTGTACTTATACTAGGCATGACCGGCTGTGGAACAGACAATGAATTATCTCTGGCAGGGACGGAAGAGACAGGAATAGAAGTAATGGCCACGGTGGATTTCACAGAAGAGGCTACCACCGGGGAGAATGCACCGGATGTCACGGATGGGGATGCCGCCGCCGGAGATGCAGAGCAGACTACGGCGGACCGCATGGCGGGACGGACGAAGGTAAAGGGAATCTACGTCACCGGCCCGAAGGCTGGCAGTGGCGGAATGGAAGATCTGATCCGCCTGGTGGATGAGACGGAACTGAATGCCATGGTCATCGACGTGAAAAACGACGAGGGAAATTTGACGTTCCGGCTGACTAATGAGGAGATTCCACAGGACATTCCCGTGCTGGACCGGATATCCGAAATGCAGGCCGGAATACGTTACATCCGGGACATTCAGACAATGATGCAGGAATTGAAAGATCATAATATATATACCATTGCGCGGATCGTATGCTTTAAGGATCCCATTCTGGCGGCGGCACAGCCGGAACTGGCACTGACGAAGCCGGACGGTAAGCCGGTGACAGATGCCAATGGACTGGCCTGGGTAAATCCCTACAGGCAGGAGGTCTGGGAATATCTGACAGAGCTTGCGGAGATGGCGGCAGATCTGGGTTTTGATGAGATCCAGTATGATTATGTGCGATTCCCGGTAGGTTCGGATGCCGATGCGGCAGATTACGGTGTGGATATGGAAGCCTATCCGAAGCGGCAGGCTATACAGGATTTTCTCTCCTATGCGGGAGACAGACTTCACGAAAAGGGCTGTGTGGTCACGGCAGATGTCTTCGGCACTATTATCGGCAGCGAGACGGATGTGCAGACCGTAGGGCAGGATTACACGGCACTGGGACAGACAGTGGATGCCATCAGCCCTATGGTATATCCCTCTCATTATGCTAACGGTGTGTTTGGTCTGAAGGTGCCGGATGCCCATCCTTACGAAACGGTATCGGCCGCCATGCAGGGGTCTGCAGAAGAATTGCAGGAGATTCCGGAAGCGGAGAGGGCTGTAGTACGGCCATGGCTGCAGGCATTTACCGCAACCTGGGTTCCGGGACATATTTCCTACAACGGAACACAGATCAGAGAACAGATCCAGGCAGTCTACGATGCGGGATATGAAGAATGGATCCTGTGGAATGCAACGAACCGCTATTCTCCGGATGGATTACTTGCCGCAGGAGAAGAGAAGCAATAGCGGCAGAAGCTGGCTTTATAACAAATCCGGGCAGGAGCACAGGCCAGGAGCCCGGTCTGATAGGAGCATAAGATGAAAGTAGTCAATAAGATCATGATAGGAATTGCAGTGTTGTGTCTGCTGTTGTGTGGCGGAATCCTGGTATTCGCATTGAACCCCGATATGACCAGTTCTCTGGCGCAGAAACTGTATGGCAATACAGTGGATATGCCCCCTGGGACCGAAGAGACCGGGGAAGGACAGACTTCCGGGAATGGAAATATCAGTGTGACGCTTCCTAATGGTATGCCGGGGGAAATGAACGGCTACGTGGCGCCGTCCATGGATCAGATGCAGATTCCGGAGGATGTCAGCGGCAGGACAGGATTTACTCCCGTGCAGCCGGAAGAACAGCAGATTCCGGATCAGGAAGCACAGAATCTGAAGGAAACATTAGGTTCCGGAGAAACGGGAGAGGGGCTGTCATTTTCCGCAGAGGAGTATCCGTATTATCAGATGTTGTCGGAGAATCAGCAGTCCGTATACCGACAGATTTATGCCAACGCACAGAACCTGACGGAAAAGTTTGCACCGGAGAAGACCGTGTCTGCCAGTGATGTAAAGACAGCGTTTGAGGCGGTGATCGATGATCATCCGGAAATGTTCTGGCTGGAGACGGGTTATTCCAGCAAATATCTGGCCAACGGGCAATGCGTGGAGATCGATTTAAAATATAACAGTACGGCAGATGATCTGGAGAGCGCAAAGCAAAGATTTGATGCGGCGGCACAGAATCTGATTACTGGGGCAGCGTCCCTTGACAGCAATTATGAAAAAGAGAAATATGTGCATGATGCACTGGCATCGGCAGTGACCTATGATCTGACAGCGGATATGAACCAGAGTGCTTACAGTGCACTGGTGAATGGGAAGAGCGTGTGTGCCGGTTATGCCAGAGCTTATCAGTATCTGTTACAGCAGCTGGGAATTCCCTGTTATTACTGCACCGGTTATTCCGGTGGGGATCATGCCTGGAATATCGTAAAGCTGGAGGATGGTTATTACAATGTGGATGTGACCTGGGATGACGCAGCGGCCATCCGATATGACTATTTTAACAAGACGGATGCAGATTTTGCCTCCACCCATGTAAGACAGAATCTGTCGGTGTATCTGCCGGCCTGCAACGGTACCGCTTACAGACAGGAAAATACCACAGGGGCAGCGGGTACCGGTCAGCCGTCTGAAGCAGGCGGAGCCACACCGGATCCGGACGCAGGCACCACACCCTCCGGCGGTCAGACAGACGGGAGCGTTACAGATCCCGGACAGCAGGGAGACGGTACGCAGGAACCGGAGCAGCCTGGCAGCTCTCTCAGTGATTATATCAATCCGGATCCTCAGGAGCCGTTGCGTTATCCCTCCGGC
>ERZ1034847.751-NODE-751-length-12143-cov-11.383107_pt1 | contig 12143 bp, 9 predicted proteins | sample MGYA00520633_ERZ1034847 | MGnify/ENA primary metagenome ERZ1034847 (study PRJEB33766, sample SAMN09781732) | gut metagenome | biome: gut microbiome | host: Homo sapiens | place: Madagascar | study: EMG produced TPA metagenomics assembly of the PRJNA485056 data set... | reverse complement strand
ATTTTTCAAATATTTTTTTCAATTTCATCAATAAGCCCCAGAAACTCGGCTTTTTTCAATAATTCTTTCATCGCACGCAATGCCTTGCCTCTGTGACTGATCGCATTCTTCTGTTCTGGAGAAATCGCTGCCGATGAGCATCCGTATTCATCCAGATAAAAAATCGGATCATACCCAAAGCCGTTTTCCCCTTCCGGTTCCCAGCCGATATATCCTTCCATCGTCTGACGGGTCACCAGTTCCCTTCCATCCGGAAGGACAGCCGCAATCGCACAGACAAAGCGTGCGGTACGTTTTTCTTTTGGTACGCCGTCCAGACGGTCAATCAGATTTTTGTTTTTCACATCGTAAGAAGTATCTTCTCCCATATAACGGGCAGAATATACCCCCGGCTCTTTATTCAGTGCATCGATTTCCAGTCCGGAATCATCCGCCAGAACAATCGCATCCGTATGTGCAGCCACCGCCCGTGCTTTGATCTGTGCATTTTCCTCGAAAGTAGTTCCATCTTCCACAATATCCACCCTGATGCCGGCTTCCTTCATGGATACAATATGTACATCACAATCCGCCATAATCTCACGGATCTCACGCATTTTATCCTTGTTTCCCGTTGCAAAAATAATCTCTGTCAATTTAATATCCCTCCTGAAATGCTTCATTGATTGCGTTATAAATACCCTCAGCTGCCTTTTTCTGATAACTTGTACTGTTCAGCAGATCCAGTTCCTTATAATTTGTCATAAATCCTACCTCAACCAAAGCCACCGGCACCTTGCTTGTGCGGATAATATAGATACTGTCTCCTTTTAGCAGCCCCCGGTTCTCACTGCCCGTCGTATCCACGACATTTTTCAGGCAGATCTCCGCCAGCTTCTTACTCGACAGCTTTGCGTCATCCGATTCGCTGTACATTACCTGGGTTCCCTTCACTTTGGTAAAGTTTCCGGTTGCATCCGAATTGTTATGTACGCTGATAAACAGATCTGCATTTGCCTTATTTGCCAGCTGAACCCTCTGATCCAGCGTCGGATTCGTATCCGATGTACGTGTATAGTACACTCTGATCCTGCGTTTATCCTCATCAAACAGTTTTTTCAACTGCTGCACGATCGCCAGATTAAGGCTTTTTTCAGAAATTCCAAGTTTTACGGCACCTGCTGCGTGGCTTCCGTGTCCGGCATCCACCACAATGACTTTATCATAGATATCGTGCGGATCAATAAAATCAAGGTAAAGGCTTCCCTTTTTGAACCGGTTTTTCAGTTCATACACCTGATCCAGCTGAAGTGCGATCACGCCCTCTTCCTTATCCTTATAATAAGCCATGGATGCTATATGATCACTGCTTCCCTTGATGGCATACTGCTCGAAATAATCATCCACACCGCCCGCAAATTTGATATAAATGGTCTGCGTCACATAATCATTTTCAATTTCTACATCTGCTTTTGAAATTCCCTCCGGCAGAGCAATCTTAAGCTGCGCGTTCAGATCCTTTGACTGCTCCACCACCGCTTTCGGATTCGCCGTTGTCGCGATCAGATTTCCTCCGCCGACTTCCTTTTGCTGCTCGGCTGCCAGAACAGCCCGTTCATGTATATCCGGGAAAAAGAAAACCGACACGCAGACAATCACCGTCAGGATTCCCGACAGTACTGTCACCCACTTTAAAACGATTTCGTCCATCTTAATCCCTCGTAAATGCTTTAATGCAAAGATTGCAATCCTTTTTCTCTTTTACGTTTGCAAATTTTTTCCCATTTAAACTGATATAACCCTCTCCGTCATCCAGATCCACACCCTGTAAAATTTTCTCTCCGGTATCATATTCGATTGCCATCGGATGTTTGGTTCCGGGTGTTTTCAGGTATACCAGCACGGCATAACGTTCCCCTTTTTTCAGAGAAACCTTTGTGTCAAAATCAACGGTGTAATATCCCGCTTTCTGTAATGTTCCGGATACAAGCTGTTCTCTCTGCGCAAAAGACTTCTCATTTTCAAAATCGTGCACCACATAAACTTCATACTGTGTGTTTGCACCGGTCGCATAAAAAGAAGCAGCAGACAATGTTTCGCTCCCTTTTGCCTCAAACACATTCGCCCCGTAAATCTGGTCACTGTCATATCCTAATTTTCCAACCCAGCCGCACAGATCACTCTGATAGATGTGATCATAATTATGTACATCATCTACCCGCGTATATGCCACATTATGCGTGCCAATATTCGTATCGTAGTAGGACACATAGAAAATTCCGTTTTCTCCAAATCCATCTCCCCAGCTGTTCTGGCAGATAAACGCACCGTCTCCCTCCAACGGAGTATTGAAATTGGATCTCGAATAATTGTCATCCCATCCAATGATCACTACATCATGATTCGGTTTTTCCGTACCAATATAACAGTACGCACTTGTATTCTGATTATAATACACCGAACTCCCCTGTGAACTTCTTATGGTACTGTAAAGGGAAGATTCCACACCGCCATATTTAAATACCGCTTCTTTTATTCCTTCGTAATCTTTACCGTCGATAATCTGCATTTCCTGCACATGACGCATTGCTTTCAGCGAATCGTCAGTCACCCCGTCCCCATACGGATCGTCCTTCTCATAGACCGGTCCCTGCCATGCTGCCAGATAAGCCATTCCCATGGTATATTCTCCGCCATCATACTGATTGGCATGAAAAGAATTGCTCATACTCATATGGTCCACGGAAAAATTAACTTTTTCCTCCGGTCGCAGGGAAGACTCCAAGGCACTGGTTGCGGCAAACGCCCAGCACGTACCATAGGAACCCTGATTGTATATCGTTGATACCCGGTCACGCTCCCTTAAATCATAAGAAGCCGGAACAATCGCAGAAGTATCTTTATCGGATGCCGTAATTGTATTACTTGCGATATCGAAACTGCAACTATAACCTAACAGGTTGGACAGATCTTCCAGACTGACAACCAGCTGGCCTCTGACTTCCTTTAAAGCGGATGAAATATCTACTTCATCCCCATTTAAATACGCCTTTTTCTGACCCACATCCATCGATACAGACTGACTGTGTTTTTCCACCAGAAGACGTTTTTTATCGTACACATGTGCACTGCAATTCAGCGCATCCCGCAACATGCTGACAGGAACCATAATATTGCGGTTTTTGTCCATGTAAAATTTCGATTTACTGTTATTGTAAGTCTGGTTATCGATTACGGCATGAATGGTCTGCCCGTTGACTTCCTTTGCCACCATCGGATTCCATACCTGTGTATCCAGTTCTCCTCCGCGGAACCGTCCCACCTGTGCATTGTCCACGCCCAGAATCTGAAATTTTAAAATAAAAACCAGCGCCAGCACAATTGTAAACGCAATATACCGTTTCGAATATTTCATATATTACTGCTGTTCCTTCCTTTCGATCGTTTTCTCTGCTGCTTCTCTGCGTTTCGACGGTTTTGGCCCCATAAACTGATAAAAATAAGTTTTTATCATACCATTATAAATCTTTCTGTTTTTATCTGCCTTTCTTCCTATATAACGCTCCGCATCCTCATAACTGGTAATCATATACAGTGACCAGCTGTCAAGTCCTGCATAAGCCTGTCCGATCTGCGTATACAGCTCTGGAAGATCCTCTTTCTCCTCGAGGCGCTCTCCATACGGCGGATTTGTAATGACAAACCCATATTTTTTCGGATGATGCAGATCCGCAACCGCTCTCTGCTGAAAATGAATCAGATGATCCACGCCCGCACGCTTTGCATTCTCTCTGGCCGCTTTCACCACTTCCGCATCGATATCATATCCCTGAATATCTACCTGGATATCTGCATCCATAAGATCCTGTGCCTCTTCTACCGTGTCATACCACAACTGTTTCGGAATCAGATTTTTCCATTGCTCTGCGGTAAATTGCCGGTTCATTCCCGGTGCAATATTTGCTGCAATCATGGCTGCCTCAATCGGGAATGTTCCACTTCCGCAAAACGGATCTACCAGAATACGGTCCTTTTTCCACGGTGTCAGCATAATCAGTGCTGCCGCCAGCGTCTCCGTCAGCGGAGCCTTGCTGGTCATCAGACGATAGCCTCTCTTGTGCAGGGAATCCCCGGAAGTATCCAGTGTAACCATTACCTCATCCTTTAACAGGAAAATGCGTACCGGATAAGGTGCTCCATCCTCCGGAAACCAGTTCAGCCGGTAGACATTCTTCAGACGCTCTACCATCGCCTTTTTTGCAATTGACTGAATATCCGACGGACTGAACAGTTTACTTTTAATAGAAGATGCCTTTTTTACCCAGAATTTTCCATCCTTTGGAATATAGTCTTCCCAAGGCAGAGCTTTTATCCCCTCAAACAGTTCATCAAATGTTGTTGCCCTAAAACGTCCTACCTGCAACAGCACTCTTTCTGCACTGCGAAGGAATATATTTGCACGGCATATGGCTTCCGCATCTCCCGCAAATGTCACTCTGCCATCTTCTACTCTTGTAATTTCATATCCTAAATCATAAATTTCTCTTTTTGTTACCGCCTCGAGTCCAAAATGACACGGTACAACCAATTCATATGTATCCATAAATGTTCTCTTTTCTACTATAATGTATTGCATGGTCTGCAGTTCTATTGTTACATATTCTCACGATTTTTAAAATAGTTTTTCGAAATTTTTTTCATCGCCTCATAACCACCAACCACACTTGCCACATGATACCCCTGTTCCCCAAGCATACGCGCCATCTGCATGCTTCCTCCCCCATGGTCGCAGTACAAAATCAGCTTGCGGTTTTTCGGCAGACGGGCAGTTCCTCGTTCCAGCTGATCATACGGATAGCTGACGGCCCCCGGCCAGTGTTCGCTCTCATACTCTTTCCTGTCACGGATATCAATTACCAGTGCCCTGCTCTCCCTTTGTTTTGCCCTCAGCTGCGATGCGTAAATCAGTTCAAAATCTTTCACAATATCCTCCAGAATATGCCGTTTTCATTAAAAAACAGATTACACGCTGTCCTTCGTGTAATCTGTTTTTTATTATATTATGCAATTTTATGCATTTTGTTTCTGCCTAGCGCATATTATCAGATGCGGAATCAGACACATCTCCTGCCTTATCTGATACCCTGTCTTCTGTCTTGTCTGATGTCTTATTCACAGATTTGTTGGATGTTCTGTTTTCAGACTTGTTGGAATAACAATCAGAGACACGATTGCTTCCGCTGCGATTTGTTGCACTGTTTGTTCCTGTACTGTTTTTTGACATACTTTTTCCTCCTTTAACGTTTCCCCGAAAACTGCACGGTTCAACGAATACAATTATTTAGTACAGGAATAGTTTCTCAACTTTTTAAAAAAATATGCATTATTTGATTGCAATCCAAACAGCAATCAATTATAATATCCATTGAAAAGAAGTTTTTTCTTCTTTTCAATGTTATACCTCTTATTAATTATTTATACTCCCCTCAAAAGAGCCGGTCAGACGACCGGCTCTTTTACTTTTTCTCCTGTTTTTATTTATATTTATGCATTCTGTTTTCTCCGCACCCGGCTCAGATGCTGCTCAAAATAACCTTTGTTGATAAATTCTGCCAGCGCATACTGTTCTAAAACAGGCACCGTGCAGGAAAATCCTCCGGATGTCGCGTGGTATCTTTCCAACAGATGCTCAGGCAGAATCATATACCCCATACGAATGGACGGAGAAATGCTCTTGGAGAATGTGTTAATGTAAATCACATGATTACCGTCATCCAGCATAAATAACGTCTCGATCGGTTTACCAGGCATAAAAAACTCACTGTCGAAATCATCCTCCACAATATATTTGTCCCGCTCACGAGCCCACTGCAGATACTCGTAACGCTTGCCGATCGTCGCTGTCACACCGGACGGATAACTGTGAAAAGGCGTTACATGCAGAACATCTGCCTGCGTGTCTGCGAGCAGACTGCTTTTAATTCCGCTTTCTCCCATCGCAAGAGCCTCGCATTTTGCCCCGGTTCCTTCATATACCTTTCGAATCTGGTGATATGACGGATCTTCAATTCCATACACTTTATCATTTCCGAGAATTCGCACAACTGTTCCATACAAATGTTCCGCTCCGGATCCAATAATAATCTGTTCCGGCTGCGCAAACACTCCCCTGTAACGAAGCAGATACGAAGCGATGCTGTTTCGAAGGATTGCACAGCCCTCATTCGGTGAGCGTTGCAGCAATTTCTCCCCATATTCCGTGATAACGCTTCGCACAGTCTTAAAATATTTTGAGTAAGGAAAACTGTCTATCATCGTATTTGCAAGTCTGCCATCCTTTACCTGCTCAGGTACTTCCGGAAGCATATGAAGCTTTTGATCCTGCTGATCCACCCTGCCGGATGCAATCACATGTATCTCACAGACATAATATCCGCTCCGCTCCCGCGGCTCAATGTAACCTTCTTCTTTGAGCATCTGATAGGCATTCTCAACTGTGATCAGGCTGACTCCAAGGTGTTCCGACAGACTCCGCTTAGAAGGAAGCTTCTCTCCCTTCTTTAACGCACCATCCTCAATATCCTTTCGGATCATCTTATAAATGTAATAATATTTTGGTTCATCATTTCGCTGCTCTAAATTGTAGGTAAGCATGGTGTTCTCCTATCTATAAGCTTTTTTTCATAATAACATATATTCATTGATCCTATACTTATTTTAATATTTATCATATTCTATAATATCAAATATTTTGTTCTTATCAATCTTTTATTATGCTATATAGAACACATCGGGAGGTTGACAGCTTCATCTCATAAAATCCCTCATAAAGCTAGATATAGCTTGTTTTTTTTCAAATTCCAATTTTATGTTTCCGTGTTACGCTTAGGTATACTATAAAGAAAAAGCAGAATGACCCAAAAAGATTCATCAAAACTGATCACTCCACAAAGAATGGAGAAGTTACTGAATTAGCCGATGATCTGCACGAAGCTTTCGGATTCTGCACGTCAAAGCAGATCGTTCCTATACAAAAAATAAAAAATATTTGTTCTACCACAAAAAATAGATGATGTAACGTGTAATTGTAAAAATCATAAAAGCCTCGCAACCTTTAAAATAACGGATTGCGAGACTTTTTTACTCAAAAAGATGTCAAAGGCGGGATATTGACAGTATATCTGTTTTCCCATTTGGATTCTGTGATGAACATTAAAAATTTTTTACATTTTTCCGTCATTCACTCCAATATCCACAAAATTTTTATATAGTTTTTGTTAAGATTTACTTTTGATCGCTACAACCTTTACTTTCTTTGAGAGTCCTTTCTTTACAAACAGTTTCTGATAGCGGGCGAGCATCTTTTTTGGCACCCTGATAACTGTTCCATCTGCGATACCTGCAAATGCATCATCTGCCACATTTTTACTCGTCAGCTTCGTCGAATTGATCGTGATCACTTTCAGCTTCGGGCAGTCTGCAAACGCATTTGCACCGATCGCTGTGATATTCTGTGACACAACGATCTGCTTTACGTTTTTATTTTCTGCAAAAGCATTCTTCCCTATAGATGTCACTTTATATTTCGTACCATCTACCGTAACCGTTTTCGGAATCGTGACCGTTTTCTTTGCTTTCTTTGGTGCCGCCGTATAGGCCACCGCCGGTACCTTTTTGCGAGCGGATGTCACCTCATAAGACACACCGGACGAATCCTTCAGCTTCGTTCCGGACGGCTTAGGTGTCGCTGCAGTCTGTTTTGCATCATCCTTTTTACTGTCATCTTTTGTACTGTCATCTTTTTTGGTGTCGTCTTTTTTGGTGTCGTCTTTTTTCGTATCATCCATTTTTGTGTCATCCTCAGGGGCTGTGACTGCGGCTCCGCCGCCAATACCACCACCGCCGGACGATGTGCCACCGGAGCTGCTGCCGCCGGATGTTGGTTTCGCCTTCACCGTGACCGAAACCATACCGGACATCTCCATATAGGTTGTTCCATTGTCGGGTCGGAACACCCATTCTACCTCTGCCGTACCGACAGCCGGTACCGCATCCGGTGTACGGAATACCAATGTACCGGGCACTTCTTTTCCTGCCTCATCCACAAAGACAGCGTCGTTGAATTTCAACACAGACAGCTTCTCTCCCTCTGTGAGCGTCGCATTCTGAAGTGTCACAGCCGACCCATCCATAAGCTTTAAAATACCAATATCCTTCGTCTGAACCGGAATACGGATCTTGATATCCTCATAATTGGTCGTTGATACCGTCACATTGATCACTCCACTTGCTGCTTCACCGCTCTTGATCGTATAGGACAATACGCCGTCTGCCACTGACGGAGCACTGCTATAAGTCAGAGTTTCATCCGCTGTCGCTGTCGCAGCAGTGATCCCACCGTGATCCTTCGGCAGATACGCTGTCAGATCCACACGGTCTGCATTGTCCACACGGCAGGAATAGGTGCGGCTGTCCGCATCGACCACGGATTGCTTCGGTGCTGCTTTAGCGATGGTAAATGTCCGCACTACGGAATCCGTATAACATCCGATACCCGTGATCGTGACTGTCGCCTTTCCCGCATTGACATTGTCCTTGTAGGTGACCGTATAATCGGTTTCCCCGGTCAGATCCCCTTTTTCCATTCCCGTACCATATGAATCTGGTTTCACATATCTCCGGACGGTTACAGACGGCTTCTGTTCTGTGCCATCATAGGTAAACCCGGATACCTGTTTCAAAACAATATCCTCTGCGCCCAGTTGTGAGAGAGAGAGGTGTGCATATATCTGATTGCCCTGAGCCACCGGCTTTAACGTATACGGTGTCATATAACTGTTTCCCATTTTGATCGCAAGCATATTTTCCGTCAGGCTGACTCCATTACCTAAGACCTCCACCGGCTGGCTCAGATCCTGTGTGATCGGCAGCAGGATGGAAAGTGTCGACTTCGGAACGGCATTTACGGTCACCTTGCCCTGACCCCTATAGTTAATGTTCGTTCCTTCTGCCGTGCTGCTGTTCCAGTTGAGCTGTCCATCTGTCAAATCAATGCTCGAAATCGTTCCGCCTGCTACATTGAACGTGCCATTTGTTACCTCTGCTCCACTCTTAATCGTACCGCTCTCCAGAGTGACGGTGCCTGTGTCTTGCGTCGTTATCTTATAGAGCGTTCCGCTTGTTTTGGAGTCCCTGATCGTCACCTTACCACTGGAAACCGTAACAATCCCGTTGCTTTTATTGTTTGTTCCTGCCAGATCAATCGTAAAATCTGCGTCTGGGTTATTTACTTTCAATTTATCTAAACATTCCCTTGCAGGAGCAATGATCGTAAGGACAGCACCCGGATGTGTTCCGGCAAAATCAATCGCATCCCCCATTTCACCTGATGTATAACCGCGTTTTTCACTGCCTGCAACAACAGCTACTACTACGCCAGCATCAGCATCCAGTCCTCCACATACGGAACAAACATGGTACTCATTGTACTGATGGGGAACTGTATCTCCGTAGCTTTGTTTACACACTTCACAAACCGCCTGTGCTGTGCAGGTCGCCGTTCCACCGGAACAGCCGACAGTGATTGATGTACCACATCCACATTGCATGGTATGTGTCGCCTGCTCTGCATTTGGCACGATCGTAGTTTTGTCCACATGATTGGCACCGATGTATTCAAAATAGACATCTCTGTTTGTTCTTATCATCTCACCTTTTGTAAATGAATCTCCCTCTTTTGCACGAAAATAGTAATTCTTCGTCTGTCCAGCTGCAAGCTTGAAAGCCAAGTTAGCACCACCGATCACTTTATTATCATCTCGAACTTTCACATGTGCACAATCAGAAAATTCATATTCTCCTCCACGAAGTGCACCCGATGCATTCGTACTATCAATATCTACCACACTCCGACCAAGAATGCGGATCGGATAATAGTCTTTGCTATTGTTCCATGCCATACAGAGTCCTTTCGCTGTTACAACCGCATCTTCGATAACCAGTTCACCACCGTTTGCACGGATTTCCGGTGAACTTCCTCCTGACAAAAGATTCAAAGTAATCCCCCGTATTGTAATGCCTTTTTGCGCACGGATTCCTTCACGCTGATCCTCATGTTTTATATCGATGATTCCTTCTCCATCCAATGTAATATCGCCATCCGCATATATTGCATATCGCCTGTTTTCACCGGTTGTACTTTCTACAGCGAGCGTGACTCCACTATCTACCGTAATATGCAGATCACCGGCTGACTCAATAAGTTTTGCAGCCGTTCTGCTGATCGTCACATCCTGTGTAATATGCAGTGTATTGGTAGAACAATCATAATTCCACCCGTCTCCACTGCTCGTGACCACTTTACTATCTCGAACCACATACGTCTGTCCAAACACAAGCGTTGACACCGGCGCACCATCCCCCACTGCCGCCTGCATCCGGATTTCCTGTGCCTCGTTTGCCTGCGCTTCATCTTCCGATACTTTGTTCTCCTGTATCTCGATTTGCCCATTCACATCTGCCGCACCTGTGGCTTCATCTGCCCTGACTGTGCCAGCCGGTGTCCACACCAGCAGCGCTGATAGCAGAAGCGCGACTCCTCTCCTCATCTTTTTCATATTGATCCTTCTCCTTTCCTCGTCTTTGCAACGGATGCTTTTTACAAAACTGGTTTTATCATCAATACCAGAAACGATATAGAGACTTACAATCTCATATTTTTATATTAAGCGAGTTACCCCACCCTGTCAACCTAACTAAACTCCCATGCCCACACACATATGAAACGCAGTGTAGATTGAACTCTACTTAACACTCTCCTCTCATGTACCGCTCCATACCAAGAATTCCCATTTAATCAGGACTTCTTGGATTTTTGTTTCATATACTTTCCCTCTAAACCCACACAGTTTTATACTTTCCCAATGAGTTTGTGTGTTTTATGTGTGTTTTTTCCAAACTCATTAAGCGCCTACTAATAATCCATTCTTTGCCTCTTCGTATTCTTCTTTGGAATACTTCGTCAAAATCTTATCTTCCGACAGACCTAAATCAATCATATTCTGGATTGCCTCAATTCTTTCCTTCTTTGCAGCGTCTTCTGCAGCAATCTTCTCATATTTTAACATTACTTCACACATGATATTGAGACCTCCTTCTTCATTCTTTAACTCATTCATTCTACTGGTAAAAATTGGAAACTTAGGGTTGTTTACCTGCTTCTTAGTGAAACACGACATCAAATCTGCGATGTTGCTTCCATCATCACAAGCTGTATTTACAAAAATCCTATGTAATCCATCATCCACCTGATCATTGGTCTCTTGAATTACATTTTCTACATGGTAAATCGTTCTTCCTTTTCCAAAGATGTCAAATTCCGAAATATATACCACATACACTTCTGCCACATCTTGGAATCTGTCGTTTACCTGCGATTCCTTCACTGTGATACTTGATGCATTAAATCTTACACGCTTTAAATGATCATCATTGTCAGACCTTTGAACTTCAATGTTACACTTTTCTCCATTTCCAAGTGTACATAGTGCATCCAATCGAACAGAACGACCATACAGGTTTCTCTCACTACTCTGTACAATGACAGCATTAACGATAAGCTTATTATCTTCAAGTATCGTTCTTAGTATTTCCTGACAGAACGGAATATTATCCGCAAGTACCTCAAAGAATACATCGTCAATCGGCCGAAAATCCCGAACCTTTTGCTTCTTCTGCTCTAACGTGAGCTGTTTCTCCATATGTAACTCTCCATCTATACGCTCTTGTGACACTTATATTATACCAATATGTGTTGTATTTTACAATGATTAAGAGAATAGCTGATTCTATGTATATGAAATTTAAAATTTCACCGATTACACAGGATTGATAAAATACAAAGTAAAAAAAGCGCTAAGTTCCGGGGGAACTTGTTTTATGTAGATTGAACCCTTTCGAGTCCGAACCGGACTCAAGTGCGCAAGAGGTTGCTAGGCGCCGGTGGCGCCTGTTCAGCAACGACCGAAGTGAAACGTAGATCGAACCCTTTCGAGTCCGAACTGGACTCGAAAAAATAAGAAGCAGGACATTTGTCCTGCTTCTTATTTTCTACGTGCGCGAGAGGATTCGAACCCCCGACACCTTGGTCCGTAGCCAAGTGCTCT
>ERZ1034847.749-NODE-749-length-12181-cov-66.343312_pt1 | contig 12181 bp, 14 predicted proteins | sample MGYA00520633_ERZ1034847 | MGnify/ENA primary metagenome ERZ1034847 (study PRJEB33766, sample SAMN09781732) | gut metagenome | biome: gut microbiome | host: Homo sapiens | place: Madagascar | study: EMG produced TPA metagenomics assembly of the PRJNA485056 data... | reverse complement strand
TTAAAGAAAGGGTTTATACTAGCGGGAGCTACCCGCTAATATAAATATAAGAATGTCATGTCAAAAAATATTCAAGAATCACTTGACTCTTGCCTATTTTTTACTGTAAAAAAGCTGGATCGTGCCCTCAACAAATTGCGGAGGAATCTTTACAAAAAGTTGGAATGACTCCAACTTATGCCTTTATTCTTCTTATTCTTGCGGAAGAAGATGGCAGATTGCAAAAGGATATTGCACAAATACTTTATATCGCACCTTCTACCTTGACACGCCTTGTTGAGAAATTGGTCTATAAAGGTTATGTCACAACACTAACTGAAGGACGTACTCGAAAAGTTTATCTTACAGTCAATGGCAGAGAACTTTTACCAGATATCCGAGAAGCTTGGGACAATTTGCATGCCCGTTATAAAGCTATTCTTGGTGATGATTACGCTGATGACTTGACTTCTATCATCAATATCAATTCAGAAAAATTGAGATAATCGGAGAGCAAAAAACTCCGATTTTTATATTTTTTGATATTTTTGAGTTATATTAGTTGCATGCGCAACCAATATATGTTATACTATCTCATTTAACAAATGAAAGAGGCATATTCTATGTTATCTATTAATTTTCCAGAAAAATTCACACCAGATTTGACTGATAACTTTGTTTCAAATGAAGTTGTCTTTAAAGACCTTGACTTTGACAAAATCCTTGACGGTCTGCTTGACGCTGGTAAATGGGAAACTTATTACGAAAATTCATCAGACGTGCACATGTATAACCAAGACTCTACCGTTCTTAAAAACGACACACGCTTCCGCTTTAAAACATTTGGTTTTGACGTTGAAGCTTAAGTTGAAGAATATGATTTAGATGCTGAAAATGGCGTTTTACGCTTAGCATGGCATAGGAGGAACGAAACTGAAGGCGATGAATTTCTTGACGTTTACCATGCTTGGTTAGTTCAAAAATTGGACCGTAACCGTGTTCGTATCTTGACACAAGAATCCCAAATTGGTACACCCGCTAAAGAGTTAGCAAAATCTGTTCCTAATACAATGATGCTTGGTCACCATGCTTGGTTAGACGAACTTGTTGCCTTTGCTAAAGACTAGAAAAAATAGCTTCTAAGTGTTATCATAGAAAAAAACTGGAAAAAGCTATGTCAAAAGAAGATATCAAAAAACAAATTCGCACTGCCTTAGGCCACCGTGTTGCTGTCCGCGTTTACAACGACCAAGAAATTTCCCATGATGATATGGATTTTATCCTTGATACAGCTTGGTTGAGCCCTTCTTCTATTAGCTTGGAAGCTTGGCGCTTCGTTGTTCTTGACCGCAAACAAATTGAAAAACTTCGTGATGAACTCAAAGCCGTTGCTTGGGGGGCTCAATACCAATTAGATACAGCAAGCCACTTTGTTCTCCTCATTGCTGAAAAAAATGCACGCTATGATTCTGAATCGGTCAAAAATAGCCTTATTCGACGTGGTTTCGGTGAAGGTGATGCTCTTAACAGCCGTTTAGCAACCTACGAATCTTTCCAAAAAAATGAAATGAAAATGGCTGATAATCCACGTGCTTTGTTTGACTGGACTGCCAAACAAACTTATATCGCACTTGGAAATATGATGACCACAGCTAGCATGCTTGGCATTGACTCTTGTCCAATCGAAGGGTTCAATTACGAAAAAGTCAATAGCATTTTAGCTAATGCAGGCATCATTAATCCTGATAACGAAGGTATCGCAAGCATGATATCATTTGGTTATCGTCTACGTGATCCTAAACACCCACGCTCACGTAAGCCTCGTGAAAAAGTCATTACATGGATCGATTAAAAATATAGAAACACACTTCCTTATCCTCGATGAAAAAATATTAGCCAACTACTACATATCCTTTTCAAAGAGAAAATTAACCTTTCATTAACACCGTATAACCAAAAACCAGTTCTGAATGTTGACGTTCAGGACTGGTTTTGTTTACCTTGCATTGAAATTTTTCATTTGGCGTTTGATGTCTCGGTCTTGTTCACGACGTTTGATGGTCTCACGTTTGTCATAATCATGCTTCCCTTTTGCCACACCAAGCAAAACTTTAGCGAAGCCATTTTTCAAATAGACTTTAAGTGGTACAAGTGTCATCCCTGTTCCTTTTAGGTCATTTGATAATTTTTCGATTTCGCGTTTTTTTAGCAATAATTTACGAGTGCGCTCAGGGTCTTGATTCCAAATATTTCCTTGTTCAAAAGGTGAAATATGGACATTAATCAGCCAAGGTTCACCATTTTTGATTTGGGCATAGCCATCTTTGAGCTGAATACGTGCAGCGCGAACGCTCTTGATTTCTGTTCCTGTCAGAACAATCCCTGCTTCAATTGTATCAACGATGTTATAGTCATGACGCGCTTTTTTATTTTGTGCAACGACATTTCCGTCACCTTTTGGCATATTAGATACCTCTCTTGAAAATTAGTGATTATCTTAATTAACAGTTTTATTTTTTAGCTTTACGTGATTTTTTCTTAGCAACTTTTTTATAGAAAGGTTTCTTGCCTGACTTTTTAGAAGTTGAAGCGGAAGATTTACGATTTCGTGGTTTGTTTGATTTTGAACCTTTGTGGTTATCCGCTTTTGGACGACGTTTTTCTTTACCAGAACGGTCTTTGCGTGATTTTTTAACTTTCTCTACCACATCATACTCACTTGGAATGTATTCAAAGTCAATATCGCCAGTTTCTTTATCAGCACGTGTTAATTTGATTTTAATCGGTTGACCAACACGGAAAACTTTTCCTGATTTTTCGCCTTGAAGGGTCAATGTACGTTCGTTGTAATTGTAAAATTCTGGTAGAGTTGTGATGTGAACAAGCCCTTCGATTGTATTTGGCAATTCGATGAACATCCCAAATTTCACGACACTAGCAACCACACCGTCAAATTCCTGACCAACGTATTCTTCCATGTATTCGGCTTTTTTCATGGCTTCAACGACACGTTCAGCATCAATAGCGCGACGTTCAAGGGTTGAAGATGACGTTGCCAATTCTGGAATCACATTGCTAAAGTGTTCGATTTTCTCATCAGTGAGTTGTGTGTATTCGCGAATCATGCGGTGAACAAGCAAATCAGGATAACGACGAATCGGACTTGTGAAGTGAGTATAGTACTCCGCAGCCAAACCATAGTGTCCGTGATTATGTTCAGAATAACGCGCTTGTTGCATTGAACGAAGAAGCATCATGTTTAACACTTCTGCGCCTGGTTTACCTTCTACTTTTGCCATGAAATCTTGCAAAGCTTGTTGAGTGATTTCGTTAGATGTACCATGGATTTGAACGCCAAAAATGCTAGCATAATCAAGGAATTTTTGTAATTTTTCAGCTTTTGGTTCTTCATGGATACGGTAAATAAATGGCAATTTACGTTTTGCAAAATGCTCTGCAACTGTTTCATTAGCTGCTAACATGAAAGATTCAATCATGCGTTCAGCAATACCACGTTGACGAAGCACAATATCAACTGGCATTCCTTTATCATTAACAATAATCTTGGCTTCGCTCGTATCAAAGTTAAGAGCACCGCGGCGCATGCGCATGGTTTCAAGAATATTGTGAAGAGCAGTCATATGATGAATAGAGTCAACGATTGGTTGGTATTGCTCAATCAATTCTTCATCACCAGCAATAATGTCATTGACATGGCTGTAAGTCATACGGAAAGTTGTCTTAATGACTGATTGACAAATTTGGTGATTAACAACGTGACCATTGCGGTCAATTTCCATTAAACATGATTGTGTCAAACGGTCAACATTAGGATTTAACGAACAAATACCATTTGACAAACGTTCAGGCAACATTGGAACTACACGGTCAGTCACATAAACTGATGTCCCACGAGCAACGGCTTCACGATTAAGCGCAGAGCCTTCTGTGACATAGTATGAAACGTCCGCAATATGAACACCAAGCTCAAAATTACCATTGTTGAGCAATTTAATATGAACAGCATCATCTAGGTCTTTGGCATCTGTACCATCAATGGTAAAGGTGATTTCATTACGCAAATCAACACGCCCAACCATGTCTTTCTCAGACGGCGCATCTGAAACTGCATTAGCTTCAGCCATAACATCTTCTGGGAATTCTGATTTGATGTCCATTGATTCAAGGACTTCAAGCACATCAATACCAACATCACCTTGGTATCCAACGATGTCACGCACATGGCCAACAAAATAATCATGGCCTCGTGTTGGGTATTTATCAATGTCAACCTTGATAATCTCAGTGCCGTCAAGCAAAACAGGCTCTTTCTTGATATAAATCTTTTGTTGAATTTTTTGATTTTTGGATTTAATGTAACCAGCGTATTTTGGTTTTTCGTCATCAAGAATAAATTTCCCAACAACCGTTTTTAAGCTACGCTCAACAATGCCGACAATGCGAACCTCAGCAGCTGTACCTTTCAAGCGATTAGCTGGCTTTTTAACAACCGCTTCAGCCGTATCTCCGTCAACCGCATGACCAACGTCATTACGTCCGACAAACATGTCATCTTCATTTTCGTCAACCGCTAAAAAACCAAAACCAGCTTTGTTAGCACGAAAAACACCCGTAACGGTGATTTCTTTTTTCTTCTCTATTTTTTTACGAAGAGCAAGGTTCCCATGGTCATCAAAACGCAGCTTTCCTTGACTTTCCAATTTTGAAATCTCTTTGATAAGCTTTGGAAATTTTTCAGCGCCAGCCATGTCTAGCCCAGCAGCCAATTCATTAATATTGACTTTTCCATGCTCCTCTAAATAAGCAATAATTTTTTCGTTCATAATTTGTGATTGTAAGTATTCCTAGTAAAAATCGGGCATAAAATGCCTAGCTAGGCTTAACTCAATAATTTTCCTCTCGTATTCTACTTCATTCTAATAAGTCGTAAACAAGACTTTTACGACTTCATAATAAAAAATGAGCTGAGTGACCAGCCCATGAATTTTCGTACAAAATTCAAGATGCGCAGCCAACGTAAGCCACTATTTAGCCTCGTTAGCTGCTATCTATTTACTTGATAAAATCGTTAGCGCCAAAGCAATTACTAGCCAAAAGAAAACTAGAACTGCTGTAAAACGTTGCATAAACGCTTCGAAGCCACGCGCTTTAGTACGTTCAAACAAAGCTTCTGAACCGCTGTTATCAAATACATTGCTACTTGGATTTTTTTGTGGTTGCAAGAAAATAGCAATCACAATAATAACAGATAATACCAGCAAAGTTGTCAGTAATATATTGTACATCTTTTTTCACTAAGAACGCGTCAGAAAGTTATTTTCAAATCAATTGAATTGGTCATGATTTGACACTTTCAGTCTGAGTTCTATTCCTTTCCTACACTATGGTCTTGATTATTCTAACATAAAAATTCCTAAGTTTCAATATGTAAGGTCACTTTTCGCTCTTTCGGACAATATTTTAAGACCTGAATACGCTCTGGATGAGTTGTTTTATTTTTACTTGTCAAATAATTCTTACTGCCACAACTGCTGCATTTTAAATTAATCTTTATTCTCACACGATTTCCTTAACTTTCAAGTATTTTCTAAAATTAATAAGGCTCCAGACAAAGTTTACAAAAACAATAAGACTAGTCACGTAGAAAATCGAACGATATCCCAAACCAGTTGCGATTTCTGATCCAATAAAAGGTCCAATAACTTGTCCCATATTCATAAACAATTGATTATAGCTAAAAATACGTGAAATTCCCTCACGTGGTGTGATTTTAGTCAACAATGAATTAATACTCGGCATCAACGCACCTGTACCAAAACCATACAAGAAGCGGACAATACCTAATTGCAATGAATTCTGAGCAAGGGCGCAAAGCACATACATACTAAAGCTATAAAATAGAGCAATCAAAAGTAATCTATGATTACCTATTCTATCACCAATTCTCCCAAGAGTCGAGCTTGAGACCATACTTGAAAATCCTAGTATAGATTGTGCTGATACTTAGATAATCATGTTAGTCACAAAAAGACCAATTAAAATTTGCTTATCCTTAATTGAGGAGAATAGCTCACGTGTTGACAGAGCTTCTGCCTTAGTAACTGGTTGAAAATCTTCTTTAACAAGAAAAAACGGTCATCAGATTACAAATCAATAAAATAAAGCCGACCAAAAGAAAAACTTGACGAATACCCAAGATTTCAGCAAGAACACCACCCAATAACGGTCCTACCAAACTACCACCGATAACACCAGTTGCTAGTGTTCCAAGTGCATAACCTGAACGATTTTTGGGAGCTTGACTGGCAATCAAGGCTGTTGAATTAGGGATACAACCAGAAAACAAACCGTTCAAGATACGCAAGACTAATAACCAAAAAACGTTAGGAACAAAAGCTAACCCCCATGGTAAAAGTCATCACCAAACTCGCTCTTACCATCATTGGTTTACGACCATAACGGTCTGCCAAACGTCCCCATACTGGAGCAATAAGAGCCGAAGTCAAAGCTGATAGTGACACCGCTAAACCAGCATACCATTCTACCTTATTTTTAGGTGATCCAAGTTGTTCAACATATAAAGCCATAAAAGGCATGACAAGTGAAAAGCTTGCCCCAATAAAAAAGTTACCAAGCCAAGCTACCCGCAAGTTCTGTTTCCAAAAAATACCAAAAAAAATCGTTTCAATAAATTCAAAAACCTTTTAAAATAGGCTTTATTTCAAGGTTTAGTTTGGTTTGTCAAAATAGCTTACATTATAGCACAATATTAGTCAAATGAGAAAGAAAGTTGCCTATACAAGTATTGTTTTTTTAATCACTAAAAATAAAACTAAAAATCAGTCCGATAATGTGTGTAACAATCGGTCAACCTGCCCTTTTAGCGCTTGTAGATTACCACGATTGTCTAGTAATTTATCAGCGTAAGCTTTTTTAGCTTCTGTTGACATCTGACTCACTATGCGCTTTTGTGCTTCAGAACGCGTGTAATGATTTCGCACCACTAAACGGTCTAACTGCGTCTTTTCATCAACATAAACTAACCAGACCTCATCAAACCAATCCATATAATCAAGCTCAATCAACAGCGGAATATCCATGAAAAAAACTTCCTCTGTCTGGGCTAATTGATTCCGACGATTAGCTAATTCTTGGCGAATAATCTCATTTTGCAACCTTGACGATTTTGCCATCACCTCTTTATTTCCAAAAATAGCATGTCCTAATTTTTGACGGTCAAGCTCTCCGTTTTCTTGCAGGATGTTATTTCCAAGCCATTCAACTAAAGTTTGATACAACTTGCCCCCTTTTTTTTGCAATTCATGCACAACTTGATCTGCATCAATAACCTGATAGCCCTGCTTTCGAATTTCAGCCACAACTGTTGATTTTCCTGAAGCAATTCCGCCCGTGATTCCAATAATTTTTGTCATCGTTTTTGACATGCAGGACAAAGATGTGTCCCACGACCTCCTACTTTGATTTTTTCAATCGGCGTTGCACAACGTGGGCAAGGTTCGCCCGTCTTACCGTAAACTTGCAAAAACTGTTGCATATTGCCATCCTCACCAAAGGCATTATGATATGTTCTGATTGTTGTTCCACCTTTAGCAATTCCTAGCTGCAAAATCCGAATAATCTCGCCATGCAACAAAGCTATTTCCGAATCTGTCAAACTTAAACTGACACGCTCTGGGTGAATTTTCGCTGCCCAAAGCGCCTCATCAACGTAAATATTTCCAAGCCCCACAACCAAGGTTTGGTCTAAAAGATAAGGCTTGATAATCTTCTTGGAAGCTTTCAATTTTCTAGTAAAGTCTGATAAGTCAAATATTCCCTTTGTCGGTTCAGGACCAAGCTTTTTCTTTTGAAAATAAGCCTCTATCTGATTTGGATACAGCAACTCCATTGTTCCAAACTTACGAACATCTTGATAAACCAATGTTGACCCATCATCAAGTTGAAAAAGAACATGAAAATGTTTGTTATCAGGCACCTGTTCTGGAAAAAGCAAATACTTACCTTCCATTCGCAAATGAGAAATGATCACCTGCTTATCCAACATTAATAGTAAATATTTTCCACGCCTTCCAATATTCTGAAACATTTGCCCCAAAATCTCAGTCTCAAACGCCACCAAATCTGTTTTGACAATCTTAGGTACACGAACATCAACAGCTACAATTTTTCGACCAACAATCAGACTCTCCAAACCACGTCTAACCGTCTCGACCTCAGGTAATTCAGGCATATTTCTGATACAAAGGACGTAAAAGGCAAAGTAAAATTAGGAGGTCATCAGAAATCCTGATTTCTGATGACCTATCTATTTTACACAGCCTTTAGTCCGTGTTCAATGTAACACGAACAAATCCCTCTCCTTTCTAAAATTCATTTAATTCTTGATTGAGCATTTCTACGCTTATTATAAAACAGAGTGCTGCTTTTAAGCAAACACTCTGCTTTAGTGTTATCTTTGACAAAGCTACCTAGGCTACGCTTAATATTCTTTCTCGTTGTAACCAAAGTCAGCAAGGTCAAGTTTTTTATCACGCCAATTTTTCTTAACTTTAACCCATGTTTCAAGGTAAACTTTGTCACCAAGCATGATTTCAATATCACGACGTGCCATTTTACCGATTTGCTTGAGCATTGCCCCCTGCTTACCGATAATAATCCCTTTTTGGCTATCACGTTCAACCATAATTGTCGCACGGATATGCACTTTATCCGTTTCAGGGTCACGTTTCATAGACTCAACGATAACCGCAACAGAATGTGGCACTTCTTGTTCAGTCAATTTCAAGATTTTTTCACGAATCATTTCTGACACCAAGAAACGTTCTGGGTGGTCAGTAATTTGGTCCTCAGGGAAATATTGGAACCCTTCCTCCAAATTATCTTTCAAAATGTTCATCAATGTTTCAACATTGTTCCCTTGAAGAGCTGAAATTGGCACAATTTCTTTGAAATCCATTTGACTACGGAAATCATCAATTTGTTCCAAAAGTTGGTCTGGGTGCACTTTGTCAATCTTATTAATGACTAAGATAACAGGAATTTTAGCAGCCTTCAAGCGCTCGATAATCATATCATCACCCTTACCACGCTTTTCATCAGCAGGCACCATAAAAAGGACTGTTTCAACTTCACGAAGAGTGCTGTAAGCAGATTCCACCATGAAATCACCAAGTGCATTTTTGGGCTTATGAATCCCAGGTGTGTCAATAAAGACAATCTGTTCCGTATCCGTCGTGTAAATTCCCATAATTTTATTACGAGTTGTTTGAGCTTTATCACTCATGATAGCAATTTTTTGCCCCATAACATGATTTAAAAATGTTGATTTCCCAACATTTGGGCGACCTAAAATCGCTACAAAACCTGATTTAAACATATGATATAAAGGACGTTAAACGCCCTACTCCTTTCAATTCTCTCTAACTAAGTTTTGGCTATTCACCAAAAATCAAGGCAATAATTTTCGGTACAAAAATAATCAATCCTGTTAAAACAGCATAGCCTGAAATGACTAAAACCGCAGCTGCTGCCATATCCTTAGCATTTTTAGCCAACATTGAAAAATGATAATTGCTAGCAAGATCAACCACATTTTCAATCGCCGAATTAATGATTTCAAACGTGATGACTAAAAAGATTGCCAGTAGCAAAAAGAGCCACTCAATCGCCGAAATTCGAAAAACAGCGCCAGCTATAATCGCCAAAATAGCTGAAACCATATGCTTGCGCATGTTTCTTTCTTCTTTGAAGGCTGTAATAATACCTGTAATGGCAAATTCCATACTCGCTACTAACGTGCGATTTTTCCACTTTTTAGGTGAATTATTGTCTCTTGAGTCCATAGTCAGTTAAAATCTCTTCCTGTAAAGTAAACATTTCTTTTTCTTCTTCAGGGGTGTAATGATCATAACCATTGATATGTAAAAAGCCATGTACTGCAAGGAATCCCATTTCACGTTCAAATGAATGTCCATATTCTTCTGCTTGTTCACGCGCTTTATCAACCGAAATGAATAATTCACCGATGTAAGCATCAAATTCATCTAGCATTTCAGCCAGTTCAGGATTTTCTTCTAAGTCTTCTTCTGAAAATGACAGACTTGATTCTGGTTTGTATTCTAAACTGATAACATCTGTTGGACGGTCTGTGTCACGGTACTCCAAGTTCAACTCATGACTACGTTCATTTGTCACAAAAGTCACGGCCATTTCTTTATTGTCTTTACCTGTCTTTTCAGCTGCAAATAGTAATAAATCAAGGGTTTGTTTTTTAATTGCTTCTGAAACTTGACCAGTTTCATCTATCATTTCAACGTACATATAAATCTTCTTTCAAACTAATTATATCAAGGCTATTATACCATAATAAAATAAAGCCCGCTACTGTACGCTTTACAACACTCATCCCCGCTATCTCAAGAATTTAACAGGTCAACTTTTGTCATTTTTTAGTGTTTAACTGACAGCAAGATTGATTTTCTCATAAAAAAGAAGTAGCTCGGGGTAAAGCTACTTCTTCAAGGAAGAGTGTTAAGGACTAGTTCTCATCAGAAGTCCTATCATCATTTCAAACCATCTTTGTTATAATTGCCTGATTTTACCAAATCAAAGCCGATACTAGCTGGGAATTGGTTACTAGTACTAGGTTGCCTAAAGATGATTGTAACGTTTAAATCAAGGTATTCCTCTGGGGGATCAATATAGAAATTACCTTGAGCATCTTTTGTCATGGCTTAACCAGGCCACACACCAAGTGGCATTTGGACTGGATTACCATAATAAGCATAGAGATTTGCGCTATCTCAACCACCAGGATTATCAAATGAAATACGTGTCATTCCTTCAAGAACATCTGCAACAAAACCGTCTTTAGAATAAACACCTTCTGCTTTAAAATCAAATCCTGTATTTTGTGGATATTGTGCACCACTGCAGTTGACAAAGAGCCGCTAAAACATGACAGAAAGGAAAACTAAATATATTTCCCTTCTGTCAGTCAATTCATGTAACATTACGAGCCATTGTTTCAGCTATCACTTCGTTTTTTTCTACTAATATAAGTTCCCAAGATAGCCAAGATTCCTAAACCAATTGCACTGAAAATTTTGGTATCTTTCTCACCAGTCGCTGGTAATTCTTTTGATGATTTTTCTTTCTTGCTTTGCACCTCTCCTTTAGAAGCCTCAGGAGCAGATGGTTTCTCTTCTGGTGTCACCTCTCCTTTAGAAGGCTCAGAATTAGATGGTTTCTCTTCTACTGTCACTTCTACCTTTTCTTCTAAACCGTCATAGCTATATACAACGGAATATACACCGGGGCGACTAGTATCTACTGTTCCCGCTACTGCGATTTTAGAAAAGTCTAGAGGATTTCCATCATGATCCAGTGCTGAATCAAAATTATCTCTAGCTTGCCAATTATCTCCTACATATATTGTCGAGTTATGTGCAGTTATACTAGCTTTGCTCAAAACATAAGGTTGGACATACTTCCCTGAGAAATTATTGGTATTCTGGTCAGTCCAAGTAAGAACTAAATCTCCTGTTTCCGGAACTTGATTAGCACTAGACCACTCCACTTTTCCTGAGCCATCAACTCCTGAATAATTGCCTATCCATGAACTATTATTTTGTGGAGAAATAGTCGGCGTAGTTCCATTTAGATTTTTTATTGCTGTTTGTACCGAAGCTGAATAGGGTTGCTTGTTTAAAACATAAATTGTTGGAAGTGTAATGGTTTGGTTTGACGCATATAATGTTGATAAATTCAAATTCTGTAAAGGAGTGAGATCAGATACGTGATTATCATCCAAGCCTAGATGTTGTAAATTCGATAAATCCCTTAAAGGAGTGACATCAGAGATTTGATTCTGGCCCAAAGCTAGCCATGATAAATTCGATAAATGCTGTAAAGGAGTGATATCAGAGATTTGATTACCAGCCAAGTTTAGAGTTTTTAATTTCGATAGATGCCGTAAAGGAGTGATATCAGAGATTTGATTCTCGCCCAAAGCTAGAAATGATAAATCCGATAAATTCTGTAAAGGAGTGATATCAGAGACTTGACTACCGTTCAAGTTTAGAGTTTTTAATTTCGATAGATGCTGTAAAGGAGTGATATCAGAGATTTGATTCTCGCCCAAAGCTAGAAATGATAAATC
>ERZ1034847.744-NODE-744-length-12233-cov-8.650928_pt1 | contig 12233 bp, 20 predicted proteins | sample MGYA00520633_ERZ1034847 | MGnify/ENA primary metagenome ERZ1034847 (study PRJEB33766, sample SAMN09781732) | gut metagenome | biome: gut microbiome | host: Homo sapiens | place: Madagascar | study: EMG produced TPA metagenomics assembly of the PRJNA485056 data set... | reverse complement strand
TTAATCATAGGCTATCCCTCCGGGTAGTCACTGCACTGGGCAATATGAGTCAGCAAAGCGGTCACAGTATGGGGAATCACGTTGATGGCGCCCGGCTTCTGGCTGTAAGCAGCACGGTTTTCATACCAGTGCGCCACCAGCATTTTGATACACAGGTCATATAGCTGGCTTTGATTATCGCCAGTATTGACCTTCCCCGTCGTCCGTCTTACATAGTCGCCGGCCGCGCTGATCAGGCTCGTTACCAGTTCGTCATCGTCGGTAATGTCATTATCTATTTTTAAATAATTCTTTGCCTGGGCAAGCGTTACGGCCATGGTTCGTCACTCCTTACGCTGTCTTATTGCCAGTCAGCAGAACGAGAGAATTGAAGTCAACCGGGCGGCCGTCCGCAATCAGGATGGACTTTCTTACAAGGTCGTCAGTGTCGTTGTCTTCGTAAACCTTCATGGAAACATTGTAGTTGGTATTGAGAACGTAATCTTTCATTCTGTAGATGAATGCAAACACGTCAGTCTTCGTCAGAGTTGCGGCAAAGTCCGGCAGATAATCGCAGAGTACTACGTTACGGCCCATCAGTACACGTTCCGGAACGCCATTGATGCCGGCATTGACGCGTGCAATCGGCTGTCCGGCAGAGTCGGTCATGGCCATGAACTGCATAAAGGTACCTTTGGTCATAACCCATACGGATCCGGCTTCATAGGCCTGCGGGACCTTGGCCTCTGCATCGGTAATGGTATCAAGACCCAGCTTGGTAACGTTGATGGTAGAACCCTTGGTGGTATCTTTGATGATACCGGTCGGCTGGCCAGAGCCAGTACCTTTGATGATGGCTTCTTCCAGTGCAACGGCCATGGCTTCTGCGATGTTGGAAACAATGGTATCTTCGAATGCGGACAGAGTCATATATTCAGATTCCAGCGTTACCGCAACCGCACAGCGCAGCTTGAAGTGGCTGAAAGTAACCGTGCCAAGGGTCTTTTTCTGCTTGTCAGAAGTAGCGCCTTCTGCTACCCAGGTAGCTACCGGCTTAACGTCGGAAGTCGGAATGGCCAGGCCGGACTTGTACGCAGTACGAGTTACCAGCGGCAGGATGTTGCCATAGGTGCGCAGTTTTTCAATGACACGGTTGAGAGTGGTCGGTGGAATCAGTGCGCCCGCATCAGTCGTAGTAGTTGCTGCACGGAATTCAGCCGGGATGGCAATGCCACGAACTACATAGTCCATGAAGGCCTTACGATACTCATCGGAGTCAAGGCCCTTGGCAGTTTCGTTGGCTTTCGGCTTCTGGCGGCCATGTACGCCTTCCGGATTGTTCCCCAGATTGATGCCTGCGGCAATCTTTTCACGTTCTTCAATTTCTTTCTGCTCAGCATCCAGCTTTCTCAGTTCTTCCTGTAGTGCTTTCAGGTCAACCTTGCCGTCGCCCTGGAGCGCGGTTCTGATTTCTTCTTTACGGCTTCTGATTTCTAAAAGTCTCTTATTCATAGTTGTCTCCTTTTCTCATAAATACGTTTCAACAATCAGCTTTTCACGGAGCGCCGCTTCCTGTTCGTGGCGCTGCAACTCTTCAATGATGCCATCATGGCCACGGGCGGCAATGCTGGTACCATCGTAGGCCGGAAAATCTACCGGGCTGGCATCCACAATCATGTCGATGTGCTTGATAGTCCTGGTCTGCTCTTTGGAAGCGGAATCATTTTCCCAGTCGTCCTTATCTACCGTGAAGGCAAAAGACATTTTATTGATATCCCCGCGCTTAATCAGCTGATAGATATCCTTGCCGACAGTTGTCGGTGCAATGTCGGCCTCCACCTTGATTCCACGGTCATCGGCTGCAATTTTCATAGAGCCATTGGATGTGCGTGCCAGGATAAGTGCCGCATCAGAATGGTTATACCTCAGGATAACGTCACTCATATCCGTATTGGCATCAACGGCATTACGGTCAATGACTTCGTAATACTTCGTTCCGCTATATGGCGATTCCCACAGCAGCGTTTTTTCATTGAAAACGGCTGCATAGCCTTCAACGTGGAGGCTTTCCCCGCCGCCTTTCTGGTCGGCAGCTCTCAGCGCCAGCCTTCTGCACTCAATCTTCTTCTCCATCCCCATCACCTCCTTCCGATGCGCCATTATCGTTGTCATCTTTACCAGTCTGGTAAAGAGACTGGTCCTTGGCCTTCACGTAGTTCAGCGATACCACAATTTCCTCGCCTTCCTTGCCAGGCAGTCCAGCATACCCGAATAATTCACGGATTTCATTACGCTTGATGGCGCCAGCAGGAATCATGGCCTCTGCGATCCTGACCTTCGATGCCGTGCTCATATACGCCAGGCGGTTGGCTTCAAACAGAACCTCATTTCCAAAGCCGCGTTCCTTCTGGGTGAAGAGCTTCTCTGTAAATTCCTGAGACAATTTAATGGCAATCGGTGCAATGACACTTTCGTAGAAGGCCTGGTATTCTTCTTCCGTGAATTTCCCGGAAACGATTTTCTCGTTGACTCCGAAATACTTATAGAGATTGTCACGGGCGAAAGTCATCTGACTGGCATCAAACGTCTGGGTATCGGTAGTAAGCTGCTGGAACTTGCCACGATTATCAAGGCTGCCGATTCCGCTGCCATTGGAAGGCCCGGCAAAGGAATCAACAAATTTCTGCCACATGGCCTCCTGATCTTCTGGGCGGACCGTGCCGGTCCACTGAATCACGCCACGGAGCTTGCTGAAATTCTTGACCACATTGATGATGGCCGTCTTGACGGATTTCAGCAGATTGATGTCTTCCGTGAGGATTTGTCCTTCCGGATCGCCGAAAACTTCATCACGGTTGTAGTGTCTCCTGATGTGAATCAGTTCCTCATACGGGACTGTGGCCTGCTCCCCGCTGCCAAAGGTGAACTTGCAGTACAGGTTCCCTTTGCGGTCCTCGTACAGTTCCAGATTATTGAAGTTCAATGGCCATAACGCAGTAATGTCTCCAAACTGGTTCCGTTGGATATAGACGAACAGGTTATTGTAGCAGTAATACTGGGCAACAATCTTCTCGATGAATTCCGATGTCGTCATCAATGGATTAGGCCGGATAGATAGAATGTATTGCAGCTTATCATCTGCATTTTTCACGATATTTCCGTCCCGCCGGATAATGTGCTTCGGATGCAGCTTTCCCGCATGGCGGGCAATGGTGTCGATGCAGTTCCGCCCGGTGGCCGTGTCGTAGACATTGCCATCAAATGGCACGTAGTCGTTGGAGTAGCCATCCAGCAGCTTCGCCCTGGTCAAACCGTCATGTCGGAACAGCCTGCCGAAAATGGTCTGCATCATGCTTCTTATTTCCAAGTCTTCACCCCCTTTCAAATAAGGTTCATATAGTCTTCTTTGTTCTGTTCCAGCGCTGTATAGGCATCCAGTAGAGAGGCAAACCCATCAATGCGCTTTCTCGGATTGGACGTTTTGCATGGCTGAATGTTGTCGTTACGGTCTACATCGACGGCCACATTCGTCATGCACCATTTCAAAATTGGATTGTTATCATAAATAATCCGCTTGGCGGCCAAATCGGCTGCCAGATTCTTCATTGGCCCGGATAGCGTCTGCTTGCCCTGGGCTACCGGAACCATCACGTCATCGCCGAACCGCTCTTTCATGCTCTGTACCAGGTAGGCCGCACTCCATCGGTCATAGCCGCACTTGAACAAATAGATATCATCCTGTTCCATTTCATCGACAAACCATTGAAGGATGAGCCGGTAATCATTACGGAAGCCGGGCGATGTCCGGAGCCAGCCTTTCTTTTTCCAAATATCGTAGGGGACCCGGTCTTCACGCACTCGCTTTTCCAGTAAATCCTCCGGAATCCAGTACATTTGCTTGATGTAAATGTTCGGATCATCACGGACGCAAAAAAGCATCGTAGCGCATGTCAGGTCCGTTGTTTCGGACAAATCAAAACCACCTATTCCATACTTAGGCTTGAGCGCCTTCATGTCATAGGTGGTTTCATTGTTCAGCTGGTCGAAAGTAAAGAACGCTTCCCCGCTGGTTTCACGGATATTGAAATCCTTGCACAGTAAGTTCTTGACCCTGAGCGCGTCATGCTGCGCCTGGTAGACCTTCTGGGCCAGCGTCTGGGTATTCTTGATGCTCCCTAGGCCCGGATTGGCTTTTGCCCAGCACGCTGGGTCCGTCCATTCGTCCCGTTTATCGAGTTCATAGACGATAGGGAGGATGGTTTCATCCTTATAGCCTGCCTGGTCCTCATATCCATTGATGATACGCTCGCATTCATCGTATTTCAGGTCATAGATGTTATCACGGACCGTGCCGGCAGTCGTTGTAATGATACAGAGTGGCTGTTCACGGGCCGTCATGCCGTCGATGAGGACATCATACAGGTTCTTATCCTTCAAGGCGTGCAATTCATCAATCAGGGCTCCATGCACGTTGAGGCCATCCAACTTGTCAGAGTCAGAGCCCAACGGCTCAAATGTCCCTTCATTGAAGCGGGACCGGATGACGGATACGCGCAGATCTAATTTCTTGTTCAATGCCGGCGACTTCTTTATCATGGAGCAGGCTTCACGCCAGATGATTTTTGCCTGGTCCTTTTTGGTGGCTGCGGAATAGATTTCCGGGCCAGCTTCCCCGTCAGCCACCAGCAAATACAGGCCAAGGCAGGAAGCAAAGGTTGATTTACCGTTTTTACGGGCAACGATAAGAATCAGCTGCCGATACTCACGGAGCCCGGTATCTTTATCTACGAATCCAAAGAGCGCAGCCGTGATGGCCTTTTGCCACAGCTCCAGAATGACTGGCTTTCCGCCCCACTTTCCCTTGCTATGCTTGCAGAAGGTCTGAATGAAGTCGATGGCATACTGTGCTTTGGCATCGTCATAGATATACTGTGCATTTTTATCATTGATTTTTTCCGTCAGATGCTTGAACACCCGCCGTACCTTATCGGATACCACTATCTGCCCGGATTTTATGCCGCCGTAGTATTTTTCAATGTAATTCAAGGCCTGTTTTTGATGAATTCCGTCAGCGTGTCCTCTGCATCAGGGGCTGCCGTTGCCGGAAGACATTGCACCAGGGTACGGATGGCGCTTACATAGTTCTTGAACGTGGTGGAGTAGGCCTTTGAAACCGTAGACTCCTTAGTTCCAAACTGATTCTCACCGTTCTTGTATTCTTCCACGAATCCCACCTCTTCCAGCTGCTCCATGAGCTTCTGCAACTGGTATTCCAGACGTGCAACCTGCCCGATCAGTGGGCTCACGACCGTCTGCTTCTCTTCATCGGCGGCTTTCAATGCTTCCTGCAAGGCTTTCACCCTTCTTCTAATCGCTGTTTCCGGTTTAATCTGTCTCACTCCATCACCTCCTTACTTCTTGTCGTTAATCTTGCTATTTTCCCTTTGGTTTTAATACTACACCCCCTTGGCGGATGCCGTTTGTATCACAGAAAGGCCGCCCCCGGCGGCATTTTTCAGGCTCCCAAAAAGGAAGACCGGGGGGCTTAGTGGCTGTGTTCCAGGATGCCGATGGGATTACCATCATCATCAAACACGCACTCCCTGCCCAGGCCTGCGCCATGCACGGTGTTATGGCAGTAGATACATAGCAGCTCTAAGTTATCCCAGCCATACACCACGCTGTCGTCCCCTACGTTCTCCGGAGACAAGTGTATCTTGTGGTGGACGATAAACCTAGGCGGCTTTCCGGTCCCAACAAAGGAACGGTTATGGCATCGCTCGCACACGTAGTGCTGAGACTCTGCATAAGCATGAGCTACCTTTCGCCATCGCTGGCTGTTGTAAATGTCTTTGGCAAACGCCCTGGCCACGGCCTCACATCCTTTCATGTTCAAAAAAGAAATGGAAACCAAAATAAAAAATCAAATTCCATTTTCATTTTCTATTTCGGTTTCCGATTTAAAAACAAGAAAACAAAAACCACGCTGGTCTGCGTGGCTGTCTGTTTCCTGTCCAATTTTCGATGGTATTAGTATAACACAAAGCGTCCGCACATTCCGTACATAAATCATGCAACAATCGGTCACGTTTCTGCTAAAAACTGTTCAGAAAGTGTCCATGCTATAGTTATCCACAAAGTTATTCACATTGATGTTGATAGTTCAATTATCGTTTGAAGAATACAACCGATGTCTGCATTGGCACGGCATCCGGGCCAAACATCATGCCAGTCAAAGTTTTGAGTGCAGCGCGTGCCCGTCTCCGGCAGGAGCCAACACTACAGCAGGCATACCTTGCCGTACTTTCCCAGGATGCACCATCAATGTATCTGCTCTTTAAGATTCTGGCATCCGTCTCATTGATATCCTTCAAGGAAGCCATCGAGCTATCCAGGCGCCGGATGAGTGGTTCAATCTGCTGCAAGTCAGCATGATATTTCCGGATCTTCTGCTGCAAGTCCTCACGCTGCATGTATATGCGCTCTTCCTGGCTCACCTTTTCACCGCCACCGCAGCCGCCAGTTGGCGACATAGACGGCGATGCCGGCGCGGCTTCCAGTTCCAACATGCGCTGACATTCCTCGATATCGGTTTTGACGTTCGCAATGTACTGCGAGAACTCTCGATTCCGGCGCAAGTATTCTTTCACTGCGTCGATATAATCATTATGATACATTCCGTTTCCTCCCATCATTGAATTTAGAAAGCAAGGCAGGTAAAAAATCTGCCTTGCTCAAACTACTGTTTCACTTCTCTCACGCTGATCCGCAAGTAGCCAGCGCTCCGAGAGTACCATTTCCGGCAGGAAACTTCGACCACTTGCTTGTCGTCTTCATAGGCCGCCTTGTTCAGCGCATCCAGAACGACTTTCAGCGTGTTATCAATGTCCGGTTTCTTTGCCGGACGGTTGATATTGTGCTGACACGCCAGCCGCTTCCCCTTCGTATACGACTTGGGAATCTGGAAGTAGGCATCAACCGTAATTCCAACATAGCAATCAGATGGGATGGCCTTGCCTCCGGCGGCCAGAAATGCTTTGCGAATCAGCTTTTCATACTTGGCCGTTTTCGCTGGCGTATAGACGGTCCCGCTTTTCTGACTGAACCGCGGCCTTGCTTTCCCTTGCGGGTTCCCTTCTACGATGAACTCCATACCAACCTCCCATTATTTCTGAATCAGCAGCCATTCCAGGAATGTCATATGTTCTTTGAGCTGCCCTGTATTATACACATACCATATAAAATTCTTCTCACATCCTCATCGCCTTTCTGAAAGATTCTTCACATTCCGGGCGGCGATTCTCCTGGCAGGTCCGCTCATCGTTGCACTTGCGGACCCGCTGCCCGAATTCGTCATACATCCAGTGCCATTGGCCGGAATACAGCTTCCTGCCGCAATACGCGCACCAGTGATACTCACCACGATTTTGCAGCAGTTCTTTCCGCAATGCCTGAATGGCCTGCTCCGTGTCCTTCTGCCGCCGTCTATTCTTTCGCCCCATCCTGCATTACCTCTCACGGTTAACCATGAACAGGCTCAGGAAGATGGAAGCCAGGAAGCCGCCCGACATCATCCCCAGAAAAAATACAATTGCATTTACTTCATCCATCCCGATGCCTCCTTAGAAGGGAATTTCTTCCTGTTCCATCCATTGCGGGTCATTGACTTCCGTCCCCATTTGCTCAAATCCGCCCGTAGACGCGTTTTGATTGCCGCTGTGATAGTTCCCTTGTGTTGAGCTTTCAGAACGCTTCTCGACGAACTCAGAGCGATTCACGGCGATTTCTGTGGTATACCTTGTCTCGCCGCTCTTGTCGGTATAGTGTCCCGTCTGTATCCGACCCTCTACCAAAAGCCGCTGTCCTTTATAGACGTAGTTGCCGATGGCTTCTGCCGTTTTGCCGAATGCTACGCAGTTAATGAAATCCGCTTCCGGATTCTGGCCTTTTTTATTTAATCGGTTGACGGCCAGCGTGAAGCGGGCTATGGTCATACCGCTCTGCGATGCCTTGATTACCGGGTCACGGGTCAGCCGCCCTAAAACAATAGCTATGTTCATGTATTCCCTCCATTTTCGGTAAATAATTCCCGTAAAAATTTCGTATACTCTTCGGCCTTTGCCAGGTCGCTGAACAACGTGCCTTTTTTCGGATAGCGATACAGGTACTTGATGATGTTCCCCATGTAGTAGGCTTCCGCTCCGGACAGGCCACGGGTCATGATTTCAATTACTTTCTTACACTCTGTGCCCTTCCAGGTGTAGTGATCCGGATGATGAATCATGTCAGACATTTCGCCCGGTTCGTCATCCAAGTCAATTTCTTTGCCCTGAAACAATACTGTGTTTTTTGTCATTTGATTCCCTCCCAGGGCTTAATCAATAATCACAACATTCGCATGGCTGATATGGATAGTTTTCCCATCAGAGTGTTCCACAACGATATCATCACCGGTTTCTTCGTCCAGCCAATCCAAGAGGATATCCTGGCAACTATCACAGTGTTCGCGGGCTGTAGGGCAACAATCACAACCAATAACCAGCGCCAACCATCCTGCCAGTTCATTCTTGTCCATTGCTTTTATCGCTTCATAGTTCGTCATAATCCATTCCTCCTTATCGGTAAATCTTTCCAGTTCGAATGTTTTTCAGCACAATCCGTTCAACGACCTCAAAACCATAAGCCTTGAAGACGGCCCTGGCCTTGTGGATGGCTTTATCCATCCTGGCAGCATCCGCCTCGTCTTGCTTTCGCTTTTCTTCCTGGCGGATTGTTTTGTAAGCCCCGTCATACGTCGGATCAGCATAGCCTTCTTCGTTTTTAATCATCAGCCCAACCCCGCCAGTCTCTGATTCTGCCCTTCCACTCGCAGTGCATATGGATTTACCATCTCATAGATTCGGCTGCCAAGAGCTTCATCGATTCTGGCAAGGTTCCCCACGCTGTACTCGCTGCTGAAAATCGTCGTCAGGTGGTTAAGGTATCTGGCATTAATCAGGTCAAATACCACTTTCAGCTCATCCCGGTCAATGTCTACAAGCTTTCCATTTTCAACGTGGCCGGAGAACTTGAAAAGATCATCAATGTAGAGGTTCTGGCAGGTCTTCCATTTCTTCATGGCCACATCATAATCTGTGCTGTAGCTCCGGGCGGCTTTGACCAGGTTCGGAATTTCCGCCCGATAGGAAAAGTAAAAGTGCGGTTCTCCGAATCGCCGTGTCAGCTCCTGGCAAACGGCAATGCAGATGTGAGTCTTTCCCATGCCAGAGCGGCCAAAGAGTCCAAAGCCAGTTCCGCCCTGAGTATGGTCTTTCAGCCAGCTTTCTGCCATGGTCTTCATTTTCCGGGCGCTCTCACTACGGCTTCCATCAAAGCTGGCAAGCGTGTACTGCTCGTAATCCTTCGGGGAAATCCCGGAATTCCGGAGCCGATGCGCTACCTGCCGACGTTCAAAGCAGTCTGGGCAATGCGCCATAGCTACGGTGCCGTCCTCTCTTGTGATGGCTACCCATCCGGTATTCCCGCAGCGCTGGCAGGCGATACCATCTTTGGCCGGCTTAACCGGTTCTGGAGCCATCGCCTTGCCGTTCTGTTTCGCCTGTGCAGCCAGGTCATTAATCATGGCCATGACTGAGCCTTTCATTGAATCCATACAACTCACCTCCATCAAAAAGGAATATTGTCAATCTCCGGTGGAACGGTTCCCGCAGAGCCCTGCCCACCACTTGGCAGTTCGTGCCGCTGCCAAGTCCGGCAGGTAGCCTGCCATGACTTCATAGGATTCCGTCCCACCTTCCAGCCGTTGCTTTCGTAATAATCTATGAACGCTTCGGCAGAAAAGGTGTATCCCTTCTCTGCAATATAGGCCTTGAGTTCTTCAAGCGTTGGTTTTTTGAATTTATAAGCAGCAGTTGTTGAGTTGTTGGAAGAGTTTCTCTTCCTTCTACTCTCTCTACTATCTCTATCCTTACCTAACTCTAACTCTAACCTATCTCTATCTCTATCCTGAGGTTCCATTTTGGAGCCGACTTGGTTCCTAACTGGTTCCAGTGTGGTTCCAGGCTGGATACAGGTTGGTTCCATTTTGGAGCCGACTTGGAGCCGACTTGGTTCAGCTAAGACATATTCGCCTTTTTCGTTCACTTCCAGCAGCTTGATTTCCTCACAATCTGTGGGTTTATAGCGGTCCTTCTTGATGTAGTTGTGGATCCGCCAATGCTTGATGGCCATGATCCCAGTGTCGAACGGGATTAAATACTGCTTTGCGATAAGCAGCTTCACGTCATCTGGCGATGCCCCCACAGTCCGCATGATGGTCTTGGCATTCTTCAAAAAGCCGTCATCGTCTGCCCTCAGCAGCATGTGGAAGTACAGGCATTGCGTGCTGGCCGGCATATCAAGGAACATGTCTGTATCAATGACCGACTTGCTCATCATTCTTTTATCCGCCACGGTATCCCTCCTTTCTCATAGGGCTGAGAATGTGCCGGCAGCACACACGCACCGCCGGCCAGTTTCCCAGTAATTCATCAATCCAGGAAGGATTATTTGGCATCAGCTTCAAACAAATTCCCCTGGGCACGCTTGCCTTTTATGTACAGCTCCGTTTCATCCAGCAGATGCTGTACGGCTTCCCATGTCTGCGTGGCCATGAACTTCGGATGTTCTGTACCGGTAGGGTTCTTCATGGTAGCCGGTGGTTCTTTAAGGGCTGGCGTCACGACAGAAACGGATTCTCCGGAAATCGGCAGGTAGAGCTTGAAGCCGAACTTCACCGACAGTTCGCCAGAAGAGCTGTAAGCCAGCACGACTTCATTGGGGCTGATGCGGTGTTCCATGACTTCTCCAGTGAAAGACATGATGGCGGCAATGTGGCTGCCCAGATACATAAAAGCATCATAGAATTCCGGAGCGGCCTTTTCTTCTGATGTCAGCTGTAATGTATCCCAGTAACTGTCACGATATTTTTCATAGTTAATCCGGATGCCGTCTTTCACAAGCTTCACTTTGGAAATAATGATTTGTTTTGTCGTGTCCATGTCTGCCTCCCTTTACTTCGCATCTTCCTGATCAGAAATGATTTCGCCGGTCTCCGGATCCACATTCTGAGGAACGGGTTCCGCATCAATGGTCATCGTTTCATCCGGCTCATCTTCCATGCTGGCGGAGATATTGCTCTTGACTGTTTCGTCGGTTGCTACGGCCTTTACGAAATCGGTAGCGATCGGAGCGTATTTAAGGGCACGCTTCAAAACAGTCTTCTTTGCCATCGCATCGAAATCAGTCTGCCAAGGCCCATTTCGGAAGCTCTTTGATTTCTTCTGGGCGAATTCCAGCACATCTTCCTTGCTCATGACCTCAAACCCATAGCCGCCAGTCTTGGTGTGCCATACAGCATAGTACATGGTGACCGGGCCGCGGTTGCTCATGGCCGGGATGTGCTTCAATTTCGGTTCAAGGCCCAGTTCGTATTCAAACTCATCGTTTTCATGAACTTCATGCGCCTGGATATCCTTGATTTCTCCGGAGCGGTACGCCAAATCCAGCAGCCCTTTATATCCAAGCTGGAACTGGCAAACATTGCCATACGGAATCAGATATGCCTGGCCAACAGGGGTATTCGGTTCAAGGCCCAGCTGAGCGGCCTGCATCATTGCGCCCAGGAAAGACTGTGGGGTACACTGCTGTAATTTAGGCGTGCTGGACAATGCGGTAAATACCATACGGGTAAAGCGTTCCGGAGTGATTACAGACGGAAGCGCCTTCTTGATTTCCGGTTCCATGGCCTTGATGAGGCCTTTCAGGGAAGTATCCTTCTGCTGCATTTCCTGCACCTGACTATTTCTTTTCGTTAATCCGCCTTTAGTATTCATGGCTATTTATCCTCCTTATTTTCAACACGATTGAAATCAAAGACTTTAACTGTAGTGGTGCCGTCCTGCAAAGTCGCAAGGAAATTAGCCAAACCATCCAGCGCAGCTTGAGCTTCTGCCTTGTTGTAGTATCTCGCCAAAGTAAATCCGGTAGGTAGCGTCAGCCCTTGCAAATTAACTTGCAAAGAATAAACACTGGGCCTGGATCGAAACTCTGACGTACTCACAAATGCGGATACGATCCGATTCGCGTCGCAAAAACAAGCATTTCCTTTAATGATGATCATGACCGCTATTCCTCCTTGACTTCTTTGATAGCAAACCGGCGGCTTGCTTTGCCGGTTGAAATAAATCCTTTATCCTTTAAGGCCTGGTACATGT
>ERZ1034847.742-NODE-742-length-12254-cov-9.392819_pt1 | contig 12254 bp, 10 predicted proteins | sample MGYA00520633_ERZ1034847 | MGnify/ENA primary metagenome ERZ1034847 (study PRJEB33766, sample SAMN09781732) | gut metagenome | biome: gut microbiome | host: Homo sapiens | place: Madagascar | study: EMG produced TPA metagenomics assembly of the PRJNA485056 data set... | reverse complement strand
CCCAGGACATAGGCAAAGGAATAGCGGAAAACAGCCGATGCCGGCGTAGAAACGAGAAGGGTCAATGTATTGGCCAAAAGAGGCAGTGCAGCAAGAATCAGTCTCTTTCTCCCATCGCAGTAAAAGAGGAGACACAGGAACAGTGTCATCCACAGGGAAATCCCGGCTCCCAGGAATCGGCTGCCGCTGTAGGAATAGTTACCCAGAAACGACTTCAGCCGGAAGGGCATGGGAAAATCCCCAAGTGCCAGCATATCGTTATCCGATGGTTTCATATTCTTCGTATTCTCATCAGACAGAGCCCAGCCAAACCGGGACTGTACATCATGCTCCAGGGGGTCCAGGTTCCAGAGCGCATAGGTTTCTGTCATCCATCCCTCCACATAAAGCCGGGGATTCTTAAAGCCCGTATCCAGCCAGGCCTTCAAAAAAGGAACCCTTTCCCCATTTAATTCATTTCTCCGGAAATGGTCATCCCATTTCACAAAATCCACTGTAGCCGGCGAATACCCTTTCTTCCATTTTTCTTCCGGAAGAAGCCCCGCCATGAGTTCTTTCGTTTTCTCGCTCCGCTCCCCATCCAGAACGAGGACCCGGCCCATCTGCTGCAGGGGGATGGCCATGCTCTCCTGAAACAGAGGCTGCCAGCCATGGGTAGAAAGAATGACCCGTCCCGGCAGGATAGCCGCCACCGCACAGAGGAGAAAAAGGGCGGCCGGTTTCTTCCATTTCCCGGTGACCAGGCACAGGGCCATGACAAGAATGGCGGAAATGAAAATACCATTGCTCCGAAACAGCATGAGCCCCAGTAGTGCCCCGGCAGTCATCAGCATTTTCTTCCTGTTCTCTATAGGGCCATCAGAAAACAGGACCATACACCAGAGAAGGGAAAGAGAAAACAGCCCATCCCGCACAGCGGCAATACCATAATTGCCAACCATAGGGAAAAACGTAAACCATGCATAGAGAAAAATTCCCGGATTTCTCCCGTACCGTTTCCGGACAAAAAAAACCATGGCCGTCAGTCCGTAGGAATAGACAAGGAGCTGTACCAGAGAAAGCGCAAAAATCACCGGTTCCCTTGTCCCCAGTACGGCTTTTCCAAAGGCCGCTCCATATCCATAAATAAGTGAATAGAACCAGGGAAACTGGACACCGGCGTAAAGGGGATTTTCCATCATAAAAAGAGTATCATTCATCCCGGGCGCCGGATACAATGCCAGCAGCGATGGGACCTGCCAAAGGGCCATGAAAAGGAAAGCAGGAAGAAATAAATGAGAGCCTGTCCCTTCCTGCCTTTCAAAAGATAGTGATAGAAAAAGCCGCACAACCGGCGGGAGTATCGCAAAAAGGAGGAGAAAAATAAGAAATAAAACCTTCAGATCCTCCACAGAAAGAAGAGGATATTCCGGATGCAGCAGGGCCTCCCCCATCCTGTCGATTTTCCAGGTATACCAGGAGGCCAGAGAAAGGGGAATGGAGAAAACAGCGCAGGGCAGACTGACCCTGTCCAGCTTGAAGAGCTTCATGGTGTTTTGCCCCCTTTCTGATAGAATAGAAGGGAAACGCTTCTTGTAAGTATCCACATCAAGTATTTAAAACGGATTAGTAACCCCTCTCGCTTCACTCGCGCCCCGGAGAGGGTCACAGATCCGGCAGCTGAGCTGCGGCCAGGTTTCATAAGACGGCGCTTCTTAGTGTGTGCGCCTCACCATCCCCTCACCCGCAAGGCGTTTCCTTTGAGCCACTTCGCCCAAAGGACGTTCTCCGTAAGCCACCTTCCTATTTTTCAATCCTTCCAATGGGTATATCCATCATCTTCCCGAATCTCCCTGTGATCTTCCGGAAGTTCTATTTCTTTTCTCGGCATCACCACCGTTTCCGCCCACCTTGTTTCTCCATATTTCCCTTCCGGCAGGAAAGGAAGGAGGAGGAAGAAAGGCATGCAGAGGGGAAAGAAATACACATAGCGGTATACAAAGGCCGCCGGAGTGGCGATCATGAGTGTCCCCCAGAGAAGACAGGCTGGCAGAAGGACAAGAAACCGGCTGTACTGTTTCCTGTAGAAAAGAAGGAGCCCCACGCAGAGCGTAATCCAAAGACAGGTACCGGCACCGAGGAAGCGACTGTGGTCCCAAAGCCAGCGACCCAGTTTTTCCTGGGTATCCTTTTTGAAGAATGTATGGATATCCGCCGTCTTATAGGCATTATTGTGGTCCGGACTGAGCCCGTTCTTGAGATCGCTCTCCGAAAATGCCCAGCAGAAACGGGATTGGGTCATTTCGTCCGGCGCCGGAAATGCCCAGTACCCATAGGTGGCAAAGAGCCAGGCTTCCACGTAGATCTCTTTATTTCTCTTACCCACTGATTTCCAGGCTTTCCAGAATTCATCGGGATGGCTGTTGAAATAGTAGAAATCAAAATCGCTGTTCCATTTGATCAGGTCCACGGTAAAGGGATCGTACCATTTTTCAATACGGCCAGGAATCATCATTTTCACAGAGTACGCCTTTTCTTCCGGCGTCAGGGGCACTCCTACCGCCACGGCCCGGGAAAACTGCTGCAGCGGGATGCCTACCCGTTCCTGAAAAAGCTGGGGCAGGTCCAGAATCTGCTTGATGGCAATATCCGGGGTCACCGCAATGGCAATCATCACAAGCCCCGTGAGGAGCAGGTTCATCCGGATCCGTTTCATGAGGAATAAAAGCCCCAGCAGCATGACAATGAATACGTAGATGCCATTATTCCGAAGAAGCATCATACCAAGGCCCGCCAGGATGAAGAGCCGCTTATTGGACTGCCAGGCATTTTCCTTATATCCTGACACAAAGGACGTAACCAGAGGTACCCATAGAAGGATGGTACCGGAAAAGAATACATCCTTCACGTTAGAAAAGGACATATTTACCACCATTGGCATAAATCCATAGTACAGGGATAAAAGGACCGTGAGCCACATGCGGCCGGTTTTCCGATACAGCCAGGAAAGGCAGTAGGCAATGCCGCAGGCAAAGAGAAACATCTGAATCAGGGAAGCAGCCGCCAGCCCGTAGGACGTGGTATGGAACAGCATGTCCGATGCCTGGGTGAGTCCGTAAATATACATGCAGTAAATAAACGTATGCTGCCCGGTGGCCCAGATGCCGGCCCGCATGATATCGGTGGTATCATTCATGCCGGTGCCGGGGTAAAAAACGAGAAAAAAGGGCATCCACGCGCAGAGAAGGAAGACTACGATAAAAGCAAAGGGTGCTTCCAGCGGGCTTCCATCCGGTTCCAGCCGTTCCGAGAGGGCCGGCACAGTTCCCAGATACTTCATAAGTACTGAAAGGACCAGAAAGGTAACCACCGCCAGCGCCAGTACTTTGGGAATATCCACCGCAAAAAGAAGGGATGACCGGTTCCAGGGAGTAGATCCGGGATGCCATCCGATGCGCCATGTATAGAATTCACAGAATCCCATGAGCAGGGATACCCATCCTGTGAGCATCGCCAGCCAGAGCCTGCCTTTATATATATTCATGAAATATACCTGCCTTGTTGCAATCTATGAGTATTATACCATTATTACAGGCCGTACAGCGTGAGTAAAGCAGTAAATGCACGGATATATGGGACAAAAGGCAGCTTCGCCAGGGCAGCGGCCTATGGCCGGGGCTATGCATGGCATGGCTCCAACCATAAAATTCATCTACCCGCCTGGGCCGCTCACCAATCACACTAACCATTCATCCTCTCCAATATGATATAATGAAATAAATGAATATAACCTTGATTCTGAAAGGAGAAAGCTATGAATAGAGAAGAAAGAGTCCGTGCCGCTCTGGCTTCCAAAGAGGTAGACCACGTACCGGTGGCCGCATGGATGCACCTGTCAGAGTTTGACCAGGATCCCATCTCCCTGGCAGAAGCAGAAGTGGAGCTCACAGAAAAATATGATTTTGATTACATCAAGATGATGCCCTTTGGCCTTTACAGTACCCAGGACTTCGGAAACCAGATTACCATTTACTGCGATCCCTACAGGGAACCGATTGTAAAAAACTTTGCCATCCACAGTCCTGCTGACTACAATACCATCCGTGCCATTCCCGCCATTCAGGGAACCTATGGGAAGCAGGTAGAATTTGCACAGGAACTGGTTAAAAGAAGAAAGCCCGGAACTCCTGTCATCCAGACTATTTTCAGCCCCTTCTCCACGCTGAAGAAAATGGCCGGTGATCGTCTCCTCATGGATATGATCAACTACCCCGATGCTGTCCACCACGCCCTGGCGGCCATCACAGCCACCACCCTGGATTTCGTGAGCGCCAATATCGAGGCCGGCGTAGATGGTTTCTTCTTTGCCACCCAGAACGCTACCCGCTCCATGATGAACCTCCAGGAATTTGAGGAATTCGGCGAATTCTATGACCTCCAGGTCATTAAATCCTACGCAAAAAAGACCTGGTTCAACGCCGCCCATATCCACGGAGAAGATATCTATTTCAACGAAGTGGCATCGTACCCGGTGAACTGCATCAACTGGCACGACCGCCATACCTGGCCTTCCCTAAAGGAAGCCCGGCAGATTACGGATAAATGTCTGCTGGCCGGCATCAAATCGGCCCCCTACTTCGTCAATGGTGTCCTGAAATATGACGATATCATCCTTGATGGCACCCCGGAAGAAATTACGGCCCATGTCAAAGACGCCATCAGCCAGGTCGACGGCAAAGGTCTCATCCTTGGCCCCGGCTGCGTCGTGAATCCAAAGGCACCGGAAGAAAACCTCATGGCCCTCCGCAAGGCTGTGGAACTTTAAACGGCATGGATATCAGGAAAGCGCAGATTAATCAGCAGAGTCAGATTCAATCAGTGCTTCCCTGAATGTCCCCCTTTTGAATGGCTCTGCCCTTATTACTCGACAACCAATAAAAAATCACCATAGATGCATCTATGGTGATTTTTTATTGATTAAACCTGCCTTCAGGCTTCAACAGCTTCCGGTGTAGTGGGATCTTCGATTTTACCTTTCAGATCATGGTCTGTCATAGCGCATACAGCGGAATCGGACCATACGTTTTCTGCGGTTTCAATCATATCAATGATGGTGTAAATCGGAAGAATCACGCCCATGAGTCCGATAGGAGCGCCGATGCCGCTCATGAGGGACAGGGTCAGGAAATAGCATCCCATAGGTACACCGGCATTGCCGATGGCTGCCAGCACGGCTACGAAGAGCCAGGTAATCATGGTAGGCAGGGGCAGGTCATATCCTGCATTCTGCATGACGAAGAGTGAAGTCACCAGAATGAAAGCAGCGCAGCCATTCATATTGATGGTGGTGCAGATGGGAAGTACGAAACGGGAAACTGCAGGATTGGCTTTCAGGTTATGCTCTGCAGAAGCCAGGGTTACCGGCAGGGTACCTGCAGAACTCTTTGTAAACAGGGCTACCGCAATGGCCGGAGACATTTTCTTGAATACCTGGGTCGGATTCAGGCCCCGGGCCAGCAGGAAAATCGGGATAACTATGAAGAACTGGATCACATTGCTTCCGATGATGACAGCCGTATACTTACCGAGAGCCCCTACAATGACGCCGGCTTCAATCTGGGCAGACAGCTGAGCCGCAAAGGCGAGAATGCCGACAGGAAGAATGAAGAGCAGAGCCCGAATCAGGGTGAAGAGCAGTTCCTGGAAACCAAGGATTCCCTTCATCAGGATCTCCCGGTTTTCTGTCTTCGGCATAAAAGCAAGAGCCAGACCGAAGGATGCAGCAATAAGCATCACTGCCAGTACATTGCCCGACAGGAATGGCTGGAGCAGGTTATTCGGAATAACGCTCAGAATATGATCATAATAGGTCAGATGTCCCAGTTTCTGGGGCACATTCGCTGCACCGGCACCTACGATATCAGCCGGAAGATTGCCCGGTGCAATCCACAGGAACATGGCCAGTCCGATACCGGCAGCGCAGATGGTTGTTAAAAGAGTATAGGTCACGGCATGGGCAAAAATCCGTCCCGTTTCCTTACGTCCCCCCAGCTGGGCCAGTGTCGTAATGACCGCCAGTGCAATAGTAGGCACCGCAATAAACTGGAACAGACGGGTAAATACAGTAGCAATAAAGGTAAATAATTCATTCAGCGGCTTAATACCAAGCCACCCCAATGCAGCCCCGACTATAAGAGCCAGCATCCACAGCACAAACTGCCGTCCCTGCTTCTTCGCCTTATTGGCTTCCAGGGCTTTGTGGGCAGCCTGTTCAACTTCCACATTTTTCTTCATACATATTCCTCCTATGAAACACCTGAAATCAAATTAAGGAACCATTTCCGGAGAGGAATCGGGAAATAAAAAACTCCCGCCCCATTGGGACGAGAGACTCGTGATTACCACCCAGATTCATATGGACGTCACCATCCATACCTCATCAGGTTTCCTTCCTTGTAGAAACCCTCATTCTGTAACGGGAATTCCCGGAAAAGCATACTCTATTCCGCTTTTCATGCTCGGAAACGCACTTCAGACTCCCTATCCATATCCGCTCCCACTGTCCGGACTCGCTTGACTGTCATCAGAAGACCTACTCTTTTTCGTCATTGCCTGTAATGGAATTACTATAGCATGGTATATGACTTCTGTCAAGATAATTCCTCTATGTTTATCAATACGCTGTAATTAATGCATCCCAAAAACATTCATGTTTATATTTTCCATAATCAATGTATCAACTAAAGTTTCCTTCAGAAACATCATGGACAAAAAAACTCTTGCAAAATTCCTTCATATAAGGCATAATAGACTACGTCAAAGAAATATGGGCGATTAGCTCAGCTGGGAGAGCGTCTGCCTTACAAGCAGAATGTCAGCAGTTCGATCCTGTTATCGCCCACCATAAATAAAAAACATTGCGAGAATCCTCTCGCAATGTTTTTTATTTATGGATTTAAAGAAACGCTGATGAATTTATCATCAGCGCTTCCCTGGCACTTTTCGATTTTTAAACGCATTTTCTGCGCAGCATAAACCTATTTTATCAAATCTGAATGTCCAACAGAATCATACCAGATCAGCCAGGTCAAGAATCAGATTTTTGCTCTTTTCCCATCCCAGGCAGGGATCAGTAATAGATTTACCATAGACTCCCTCTCCAATTTTCTGGTTTCCATCTTCAATATAGCTTTCAATCATAAGCCCCTTTACCAGATGCCGGATATCTTCTGAATACCGGCGGCTGGCCATGACGTCCCGAGCGATACGAATCTGTTCCATATATTTCTTTCCGGAATTATTATGGTTACAGTCCACTACAATAGCCGGATTTTTCAGATTTCTTTCACCATACATGTCGGCTACCTTTTTAATATTTTCATAATGGTAATTGGGCATACTGGTACCGAAGTGGTTCACATAGCCACGAAGAATGGCGTGGGCCAAAGGATTACCTGTGGTATGGACTTCCCAGCCGTGGAACAGAAAATCCTGCTCACTCTGGGCAGCCTCGATGGAATTCATCATCACCGAAAGGTCGCCGGATGTGGGATTCTTCATGCCCACCGGAATTCCTGCGCCGCTGGCAATCATACGATGCAGCTGGTCTTCTACGGAACGGGCACCAATAGCACCGTAGGAGAGAAGATCAGATAGGTACCGATGGTTCTCGGGGTAAAGGATTTCTTCTGCACAGGTAAAGCCGGTCTGTTCAATTACATGGACATGCATGCGGCGAATGGCTTTAATTCCCTCCATCATATTTTCCTTGCCCTCTGGATCAGGCTGGTGGAGCATTCCTTTGTACCCTTTTCCGATAGTCCGGGGCTTATTGGTATATACCCGGGGAATGATAAAAATCCGGTCTTTTACTGCATCCGCCACTTTAGCAAGACGGGTGCAGTAGTCGAGAACTGCCGGTTCATTGTCCGCCGAGCAGGGACCGATAATCAGAAGAAGCCTGTCATCTTTTCCGGTCATAATATTTTCAATTTCCCGATCCCGCTCTGCTTTCAGTTTCTGGAATTCCGGTTTTAGCGGAATTTCCTGTTTAATTTCCATAGGCTCCGGAAGTTTCCGGATAAACTGCATCTGTTCCATAAAATCACCTTTTATATTTCTTTGAATGACTCAAGCGGTACACAAATTGGAAAGAGCCGCGTGAAGATCAGGTATAAGGGATGATGGTGCGACGCACAAATTGTGAAGCGCCGCGAGTTTTACATACTTTTCTTCCTTCAGCAAAGTCGGGACCTTCAGTCTTGCCGAAGTCTCAGCCCTGGCCAAAGGCTAAAAAGCTTTCTCCTGTTCCTTCTTCCCCTCATCAACCCGTTCAATTTTGAATACATTAATCGTTTCTACATCGGGGCAGCAAAAAATGGCTGTTCCCTTTTCCTGACCAGGTTGGGGGATTTCGCCGCCATACCGGAGAATATCAATGTAAGGAAATGCCACATGCATAACCATAGGACAAATCTGTCCCCTGTCCTTGTCAAAATCCCAGGAATCTCCCGACCTGTGTCCCCGATGGCAGGGACAGGGCCCCTTTCTGTCAATACAGGTAATCTTTATTTTGGGTCTTCTTGGCATCAGTCAAGCACCTCCAAACATGCTTCTACAGGGATACCCCGAAAGGCATCCTGGGAACCCTCACTCATGACAATCATTTTCCGGACAGCAATCATCGCTTTATCTACGGCGTCTACCATGGCCATACCATTCATGACAGCGCCCATGAAGATGGCTGAAAAAATGTCACCGGTCCCCGGAAAACGGACAGGAATCATATCAAAGGTACGTAGGAAGAATTCCTTCCGTTCTACATCAAACCCAGCCACTGCATCCTGACCATCCACTCGGGCACTGGTAATGGCTACCGAACCTCCGCTCATGCGATGGAGCTTTCCCAGAAGATTCTTCATGGCCACCCAGGAAAGGCCTTCTTTCACAAAAGCCTCTCCGGTAAGAAAAGCAGCTTCTGTATAGTTTGGCACCATGTAGTCGGCCTGGGCTATAAGTTTTCTCATCCCCTCCACCGTTCGCTCTGTAAGGCCATTGTAGAGATGGCCTTCATCAGCCATAATGGGATCCACAAAAATCTTCGTTCCCTTCTCTCTTTCCTGGCTGCAATAATTCGCTATCATGGATGCCTGAGTCGGTGAAACGATAAACCCCGTGGATATGGCATCAAAGGAAAATCCCAATGACCGCCATACGCCAATGGTATTCCTCATATACTCGGTGGTATCAAGGATTTCAAACCGCCCGTAATCCAGGGTATTAGATACAAGAGCCGTAGGCAGATTGTATATATGATGACCCATGTGGGTCAGGACAGGCATCATCGCTGCCAGTGCCACCTTCCCATAACCTGGAAGATCATTAATCAGCAGTAACTCCTTCCCCATAGCGCTCCTCCTCTCTCCGAAATTTGGTGCCTCTATTTTAACATATCTTTGAAAGGAAAATGTAAAAGAATATAATGAACCAGGACAGAGGGAACACAACCCCCCCTGAACCCCTGAAAATACTGTAATAGTGTATTATAGGAATTGGAACCAGGTTCCTTGTGCACCAAAATGCATTAATTCCAAGTCTGCAGGTTATCTCACATTTATCATAAGGAGTCATCATGCATATCTATATCAGAGATAATATGGACCTTTATAAAATCATACACAGCGGCCAGTGTTTCCGGGCAGCCGAGATAGAAAACAATCTTTATCGATTTATCACCGGCCGTCATATACTTTATATTTCCCCTATCCATGGAATCCGATATGATGTTTCCTGTAGCCGCTACCAATGGAATCATGTATGGAAGCCATATTTTGATTTATCCTCAAATTACAGAAAATTGGAAGAAGCCTTAAAAATGGATAACTCTTATCTTGCAAGGGCAGCAGAATACAGCCAGGGTATTCACATATTGCGTCAGGATCCCTGGGAAACACTCATTACATTTATTATTTCCCAAAGGAAATCTATTCCTGCTATCCAAACCTCCGTTGAAAAGCTATGCCGAAGCTGTGGTGAAAAAATAAAAACCAGTAAAGAAACCATTTATACATTCCCAACAGCTGCGGCCCTTTCCCGCCTTACCATGGAAGACCTGAAAGCCTGTTCACTGGGATATCGGGCATCTTATATCTATAAAACAGCAAGGGCCATACAAAAAAGACCACATCTTATGAAAGACATGGCCACTATGAACGATGAGACACTTATAGAAACACTTATGAAATTGCCCGGCGTAGGCATCAAAGTAGCCAGCTGCACTGCACTCTTTGGATTTCATAGAACCGCCATGGCTCCGGTGGATGTCTGGATCCAGCGTGTCATAGATCAATACTATGGCGGAATCAACCCATTCCCCCATTATGGAAAAGTCGCAGGAATTATACAGCAATATCTCTTCTACTATGCCCAAAGCACCGGAATGAAAAATATTCCATGAACTTCCGACTTTCTGTTATAATTTCAATCCTGCCTTCTTCAAGGTCTTAAACGTATAGTCCAAGATATTATAGAGTGTCTCACTGTCTTCTGCTGTGAGATTTTTAGCATCCACTTTTTTCATATCCTGGTAATAAAAACTGAGCTTTTGAGCCAGTTCCTGCAAAGAAGCCTTAGAATGATCAGTCTTTTTAGCAGAAGGCTTTTTGTCTTCAGTTTCCTTTAAAGACTGCAGCGCCGACTGAAGTTGGAAGTTTTCTTCCTGCAGCCGCTCATTATCCCCTTTTAGAGACTCAATCGTTAACTGAAGTCCCTCATTAGCATCTCTTTCCTGAGATAAATTAAGCTGGAGACTCTCCACTGTCCCCTTCAGCACCTGAATTGTATCTTTAGCTGCTTTGAACCCCAAAGTATTCAATTCATTTCCGTTCATTCTGATTCCTCCCATCATCAAATACGAAGGACCTGTTTTTCTTTATTGTAACACAGGACATGTAATCACGTATAAAGAGAAACCGTTGGATTTTGTAAAAACACCCCTCCAAATACGATGCTTCCCCTATGGCATCCGGTATAATCCAGGAAAGCACCGAACATAACATAACCGCAGGGCTACTTATAGCATTTCTTCTATATTTGTATTATACTTATCCCCAGGTGATATAGATGCATTTCATTTGGAAATTGATAAAAAGCCTCTTCCTGCTGGCCCTGATCATTATAACAGCTGCCGGGTTCTATGCAGGAAATACGGCCTATAAAGAATTATTTACAGCTCCCTGGGACCGAATTCTGGGCATTGAAAACCATCGTAAAGATCTCACGGCCATCCATACCATGGAAGACCGTTACGGTTGGCATCGGGTCACAGTGCCTTCCGGAGATGGTACAAACCTCCGAGGAACCTACATTGAAGACAGGAATAACAGTAAAAAGGCAGTAATCCTGCTTCACGGGCTGTACCAGAATCGATCTATGTGTCTTCCCTACGTAAATATATATCGGAATTTGGGATACAATGTACTTCTTGTAGACCTCCGGGGCCATGGGGAAAGTGATGGCTCCATGACAGACTGGGGTAACATGACGAGGAAGACTTGAACGCCTGGGTGGATTTCCTTCATTCCAAAAATCAGAATATGGAAATTGGCCTCCATGGTTTCTCCCTGGGCGCTGCCATGGCACTGATTTACAGCGGAAGTAAAGAGGGCCATGAAATGAAATTTTATGTAGCCGACAGCTCCTATGGAAATCTTTTGAAACTGGGCCGCGAAAAAATCATGACCTACACCGGTGATGAACGGCTGGTACTTGGAATGGATATCCTAAATCCTTTTATGCAGGCCGCCATGTTCGCTCACACAGGAAAACTTTTATCATCAGTGGATCCCATAGATCAGGTAAATCATATGACTTCCCCCGTACTTTTCCTGCACGGAGGAGCGGACCAATTGATTCCGCCTTCTACTGCAGAAGAGCTGCTGTCCGCATCAAGCAGTCAAAATAAACAATTATATATATTTCAGGGAGCCGGGCATACGATGGAAATGGCAGCAAATGGAGAAGCCTACAAAAAAACAGTAATCGAATTTGTTAGAAAACTCTGAATAATGAAGGAATTAAATCGGCATCCATCCTGCGACCTTGCCACTGTCCAACCTCACGCCCCCGATGCGAATCACGCAACCCGATTGGCGAGCGCAGCGCTGCCAACCCGACACCCTTATGCCCCATCCGTCCAAACAATCCACCACCGCTGAAGCGGTCCCCCTCCCCTCTAAAGAGGGGAGGTTTACAGTCTATAAAAGGCGGCGCTTCCC
>ERZ1034847.734-NODE-734-length-12315-cov-6.661256_pt1 | contig 12315 bp, 14 predicted proteins | sample MGYA00520633_ERZ1034847 | MGnify/ENA primary metagenome ERZ1034847 (study PRJEB33766, sample SAMN09781732) | gut metagenome | biome: gut microbiome | host: Homo sapiens | place: Madagascar | study: EMG produced TPA metagenomics assembly of the PRJNA485056 data set... | reverse complement strand
GTTCTGCGCACTGCCGAAAGAATCCGTGCAACCAGTGTCAGTGCAAAGGTGGCGATCAGGTTTGCAATCGCATTGTCTGTGTGATACTGTAAGCAGATCAGGTAGACGATCCAGCCGAGGGCACCTGTCAGACCGCAGAAAAACAACTGTTTTTTTTCAGCAGAAAATAATACAGCAAAAGAGAGTGTCGCAGCTAAGCTGACAAGAAACTGAATGATCATCGAAGTAATGCACCTCCTGTGACAAGCTGGTAAAGCGTGATAACGGCGCCCACGCCAACGGCAATACTAAAAGCAGTTAAGATCGCATCGATCATATGGATCGCACCGGATAAATAGTCTCCGTTGAAAAAGTCGCGGATGGACGTTGTCAGTGCGATTCCCGGTACGAGTGGCATAATATCTCCAATGACAACCTTATCCTGCAGGATCGGTATCCCTGCGGAGAGCACGATCAGGCTTAAAAAAGTGACAATGCCGCTTCCTAAAATATTAGTGATAAATTTGGATTCCAGATGCCTGTCGGAAGCGATCAGGAAAATCTGTAACAAGAGTCCGATAAAAAATGCAACAAAAGAATCTAAGGCAGTTCCTCCGAACAGATAGCAGAAACCGGCACTGCCAACTCCACAGAAAAATATCTCCACCCAGTTTTTATTTGTTGGAATGGATTTACATTCTTCTAAACGCACCCAGGCATCCCGCAGGGAACATTCATGGGAACAGATCTCTCTGGAAAGCTGATTTAACGCAGCAATCCTTCCGAGATGGGTAGAGCCGAGCGGTACATGACGGATCATGCTGCAGGCATCTTCTTTATTTTCATTTGCACTTGCAAAAATTCCATTCGAAAGTACATAGACATCACAGTCTGTAATCTCATATGCTTTTAAAATATGAAGCACCGTATCTTCCACGCGGTAAACTTCCGCGCCATTTCGAAGCAGTGCATCTCCGGTTTCGACAGCCAGAGTCAGAATTTCTTTCGTTACTGCCATAATTATCCTCTTTTATTATTGTATCGGATAATTGCAAAACTCCCTGTTAATGTTATGAGGAATGTGGAAATTTAACAAAATTTTCACATTCTAATTTACGTTATCTAAGAGTTTTGCAATTATCCTGAATAAACGTTGTAGTCCTATGAAAAGGTATCATGTTTTGAGGGAAAATGCAATGAAATAAATCAAAGATAGTATGTATATTTTGAGAGGTTTACATACATAATAAGAAGCAAGGTAATGCAATACGGTATGCAGGAATTATGGTTATGCGTATTGGAAAAATAGCTGATGCATCTATCAAACAGAAAGGACGAAATGATTATGAATTGTAAAAAGTATCGAATCTGTCTTATGCTTCTTGTGCTTGCACTGCTGGCAGGAACAGCGTTTTATTATATGACAAGCGAGAAGGATACAGGAGAGCCAAAGGATGGGATGCTCGTACAGGAAGTTATTTCAGAGGAAAGCAGGAACTACGCATGAGTGCAGGCGATACGCTTTATTTAAAGATTGGAAAGAATGTTGTTGTGACAGACCGCCGTGTGACGCTCGGTGACGTGGCAAAGATGGAGTGCACCGATCAGGCGGCACTGCGCCAGATCAGGCAGAAGAAGTTATATTCCTTCCGGGCAGAGGATGAGAAGAAGAAAAAGAATACACTTGTCGTGTTTTCTGTATTAAAAGTGATCGAACTGATCCATGAGGACTACCCGAATCTGGACATCAGCAATGAGGGAGAATCAGACTTTATCGTAGAGTATGTGAAGTCCCCGGAAAAACCGGTGTGGATGAATTGTCTGAAGACAGTGATCTTATGTATCCTGATTTTCTTTGGGGCTGCTTTTACGATTATGGCATTTAACAATGACGTGGGTGTGACAGATGTTTTTGCAAAGTTTTATCAGCAGATTACAGGGGTGGAGTCAAGCGGCATCACCGAGCTGGAAATCTGCTACAGTATTGGACTTGCTGTTGGGATTATTGTATTTTTCAACCATGTAGGACATAAGAAAATCACGCACGATCCAACACCGATCCAGATCGAGATGAGAAAATACGAGACAGATCTGGATACCGCTTTCATCAATAATGCAGAGAGAAGAGGGCACAGCGTAGATGTGGATTAAACACTTATTTCTCGGGTTTATCGGGCTTGCTTCCGGGGTGGGAGTGGCGGCTGGAACCTTTGCGTTTATCATTGTTATCGGTGTCGTACCAAGAATGATCGCAAAATGTAACCGTGCTGAGAACACGATTCTGTTTGAAAATATGATTGTGCTTGGCGGAATTTTTGGCACGATCATGTCGGTATTTACAGATATCAGCCTTCCGGTCGGGCACTGGCTTTTGTATGTATATGGTTTCTGTGCGGGCATTTTTGTGGGATGTATTGCAGTGGCACTGGCAGAAATTTTAAATACATTCCCAATCATCTTCAGAAGATTTCAGATAAAAGAAGGACTTTCCTGGATTATGCTGTTTATGGCACTTGGAAAATGCGCAGGAGCGTTCTGGTATTTTGGACATCACATGACACCGCCCTGATGCAGAAAGGACAGTCTGGAGAAAACATTTTCACAGGCATTTGTCAGAAGGACAGCACAGAGACATTGTTATATGGTCAGCATGGTATTTGACGAAAATGTGATTATGGCATAAGATAAAAATAAGAACAGTCAGACACAACCCAAGGCAGTGGGAGTATGTTTACACAAGACGAAAGAGAGAATAACGGATATGGTCACATCGATCGCACGCCAGAGCGTGATCTTAAAATGTAATATGCAGAGAGCAGTAATGCTTGGAAATTATGAATTTTATTACGGGGCAGGGGTTGCCGGAAAAATCGGGGGATTTGAGATCCCCGATGAGATAAAACCGTTGGAGCTCCGGGAACTTTTAGACAAAAATTTAGACCAGATCAGTCCCAAAGATGAAAAAGAGACTTATCTGATCCAGATTTTAAAAGAATTCCGTCCGGATGAACTGTACGATGAGCAGATGAAGGAACTTCTTTTATGGGGAAAAGGAGAGCAGTATCTGTGGAGTGTCAATATTCCACAGTGACATCAGAGAATCTGATATTGATTTCTTCCGTTTCCTTTGGAGGAGTACATGGCTTTATCTGCCGCAATATACAATTCTTCCATTTCGATTTCTGCGCGGTCTGCAAAAGAGATTCCGATACTTGCGGAGATTTCACTCCACTCTGGTTTCAGTGTGGAAAGACTGCGGATGGCAGTACATAGCTTATCAGCAACTGCCTCGGCATCTTTTTTATCTGTGAAATTGCCGAGATATACAATGAATTCATCGCCACCGATTCGACCAACAATATCGGAATTGCGGACAGAGGTTTTGATCGAGTCTGCAACTGCAATCAATAGAGCATCCCCTTCTAAATGTCCATAAGTATCATTCACCTGTTTGAATTTGTCCAGATCGATACTGATCAGTGGACGTACACAGTCAGGATTTCTGCCATCTGCCTGCATCTGTCTTGTAATATGCTCTTCGGCAGCCCTCCGGTTATAAAGACCGGTGAGGGCGTCTGTCTCCGACATGATCCGGATCTCTTTTGTTTTCTGGTTATGGACCAGCAGAATGCCAAGCAGCAGTGAGAGCAGTGCCATACTGACTGCCAGAATGATCGGAATGGAAATGTGCGGATAAGCATAAATAAGTGTTAAAAAGGATGGATTCTCTTTATAACTGCAGTTCTGAAGGACAATGGAATCCAGCTGTTCTGAGGAAATACAAGCCAGTCCCTTATTGATAATGCTCAGCAGTCTTGGATCGCACTGGTCAGACAGGCCAAAGGAAGCATCCTCTGTCATGGCAGTGAGCGTTGTGGAGGACAAATTACGGTATTTTACCTGCGAGAGCATATAGCTGGCATTATAGTTGTTGGCATAAGTACAGTCTGCACTGCCGGACAGCACCGCCTGAAAACATTCCTCAATCGTATCATAATAGACCACATCCTCGGTATCATATTCCGGATTGTACAGAACAGAATTTGTGAGATTGAAGCTGCGCGGCAGTGCAACGATATTCCGTGCATGGCTCTGTGGTTTGCTATTCCGTACAACCACAATGGACGATTTCAGATAAGGGGTTGTCAGAAGTGCATGATTCTGTTCAGACCATGAATAATCGTGTGCCAGTGCCGTAAGCATATCAATCTCATGTGACTGAAGCTTTGACAGGGCATCGGAGAAACTGTCAGACTTTATATACCGGAAATGCAGGCCGGTATACTGGCTGACCAGATCGAGAATATCCGCAGCGATGCCGGTAACGGTCTGTGTAGTTTCATTGTAAAATTCAACGGGTGCATTCGAAGGGTCACAGGTCACTGTGATCTCCGGCGCAGTGGCAAGATAGTCTAACTCATCCTGGGTAAATTCGCAGCGGTAATTCCGGATATCCCGCTGGTAAGTGGTGTAGAGGTCGTGATCAAAGTTGGGATTGACGTTTAAGATCACAGTCTGGGCACTGTTTAAGTCTTCCATGATCGGATTTCCCTTAAAAGTCACAAAATAAAGCGGGAAAGAAGGAAGGCTTGCAAGGATCTTTTTTTCAGAAGGGTGGGAAACACTTGTAGCATAAATGGCATCCACAGTGTTGTCCTCAAGCGCTTTTTCCAGCTGTGCTGTGTTCTCGAAGTATTGTTTCTCAAAGGAAAAATGGTGTGCACGTGCATAGTCATCCAGAGCGTCTAATTGTTTACAGTTTGCAAGAACGCCAATGCTCATTCCATCGAAATCTGCATAGTCGTTATAGTAATAGGCATCGTTATCCTTCAGCGCATACAGTTCGTAATGGGTTGTGAGCGCCGACCGTGCAGAAAAGTCAAGAGTGCTTGTCCGGTAGGAAGAATAGTCCACACCGCATACAAGGTCGATATTCCGGTCATTTAAGGATTTCAGGCAGGCCGAATAATTCATATGGATAAATTCATATTCCCATCCGGTATACTGGCTGATCTCGCGGAGATAGTCCACATAATAGCCACTGTAGTTTCCGTTCTCATCACACTCCTGATAATTATCCAGTGTGTAAAAACCTACCCGGATGACTTTTTTACCATTGCGGGCATAGCAGTTGACAGGGGAAAAAATGGTGAGAAACATCAATGTTGAAAGAAAGAGACAAATATATTTTTTCATGGCATGCTCCATTTACTTCATTAGTGGTCGGTCCGCAGCGTTTTCCTAAAACAGTGTATGCCGACAGATTCTATCAACATTATACTACAAAAGATAAGTGATTCAATGCATAATGTGAGCTAATCCCATTAGAATTACTTATATTAAACAAAGAAAAAAATAAGAGATACTTATTCTTTGAAAGTAAGAAAAAATATTGACCGGTTCTTGGAATTACAGAACCTGTGTCATGCATATTTTACAGTAAAAAAGGCAAGATAAGAGAGAGAGGATTTATGTCGGACAAAAAACAGGAACATAAAATATGTGGATACAGGAGGCACAGAAAATGGCAGGCAAAGAGACAGAGCAGATAAAGAAACTGAATCAGACCGTGCACAGCAAAGATAAGCAGGAACGCGATCAGGCATATAACGATTATGTGAAACAGGTGACACCGACGCACAATCTGATCTTTAATATGGTAAAGGCTTTTTTTACAGGCGGAATCATTTGTTGCATCGGGCAGTTTATTTTAAATACGTGTGAAAATTATGGACTGGACAAGGACACCTCCGGCGGCTGGTGTAGCATGCTTCTGATCCTGCTCAGCGTGATCCTGACGGGATTTAACATTTATCCGTCGATCGCAAACTGGGGAGGTGCGGGGGCGCTTGTGCCGATCACAGGTTTTGCCAACGGTGTGGCTGCCCCGGCGATCGAGTTTCAGAAAGAGGGACAGGTCTTTGGGATTGGATGCAAAATATTTACGATCGCCGGTCCGGTGATCTTATATGGTATTTTTTCAAGCTGGGTATTGGGGTTTGTCTACTGGATGTTCTGGTAAGCTTCTTCTCCGGTCTTTTTCAGGGAAAAATGATCGTTGGACTGGGTGCCGGTTACCGTATGAATGATGAAGAATAAAAGTGTTCACTCAACAGAAAAACGCTCCGCGGGGTACAACTGCCCGCGGAGCGCTTTTTTGCTTTATGATATCATAAGGACTGCCATGCGAAGCATGTATTATGAAGCAGTGCTTTGTGATATATTAATCATACAGTGGAATGCCATGTCTGATCCTGCGTACAATCTTAGCACCGAGAATCCAAAACATGGAGACTACAATGTAAAATGTAGAGGCAAGACCGATTATTGATCCAATAATTGCAAAAATAATTAATCCGATATTCATAATAGCTTAGTTCCCTTCTTTTTCATTTTTAGAGTCTGTTTTATCGTCGTGATTTTCAAACCACCACATAAAAATGCCGGCACCGATAACGGCAGCAGTAAGAACTGCAAATAAAATGTGTTCAACCATAAGAACCATACCTTTCTGATACCTGCGCATCTGGGGCGCAGATATCCTGTAAATGGGATTTTTGCGTACCAAAATAAGACCGCGGATAAAATGTGCGGTAAATCAGTAGGAATTATATGGTTTCATTATTTTTCTTGCCATCCTTCTTGTGGATATAACGAACGATGACATGATTGCTCGGTGCGTGATAAGTCTGACTTAAAACGCTGCATGCAAAAATGACGGGAAACAATTGTGAAAGAAGTTCCACAATCAGAAACAGACAGTTGACTGCACGGTTTGTGCGTGTGTTTATGCGTCTGCCTTCCTGACGGAGATATGCATTGGCTGAGATCATACGCTCCGTGGTATCGGTGGAAAGCTGCTCCGGTAAATCATCAACGCCGGAATTTACGAAAACACTGTCTGTGTGATGGAGAATTCCATACATCAGAGAAGAATCTGCCTGTGTGCTGCCGCAGCACATTCCGAGGAAAAACATAGAGAGAATGAGTATGAGACTGATATATTTTTGTCTGACAGACCGCATGCTATCTTTTTCCTCCTTCCTTCTTCTGACTAAAGTACCTGTGAGATTTTCCTGTTTGTACTTTACCATATGAAAAATCCGAGACTATTTTACCGCAAAAAGGTGAGCCAGACAATAGAAAATTAACTTTCTTGTCTTTTAAAAATATTATGGTAAAATGAAGAAAAACAGCTTTGATCCGAAAATCAGGCTGGAAGTGAGAGAGGAACGGTTATGAACCGCTTATTTGATACATCTGTCAATGTTGGACTGAGACAGTTTTATGTGCTGGGAGCAGCAGGAAGTATTGGAAATCTGTTTGGATTTGTTGGAAATGTGTATATTTATGGACTCAGTGCGCCGACGATTTTTTGTGCCCTGTGTACATTGGTCATATTTGGAATGACATTCTGGGGTATCCGGTCAAGACATGTGAAGCGTGCAGCCTATGTCATCATTACACTGATCACTTTTTTCGAGTTCCCGATACTTTATTACATTTACCAGACGGGAACGATCGTGTATATGGTGCTCGCCATGGTGGCAATTGCAACCTTTCTTCCAACGACTGCGGCAGTGATCTTCGGATGTCTCGCTTTTCTGGTGGATATGTCAGCGGTCATCCTTGCATATTATCATCCGGTGGATGTGGAATTGGTAACGGCTGAGAGTGAGTTAAACTCTACGATCTGTTCGCTGATGATCGTACTTTTCAGTGTGTTTACGATCACGATCATTTTAAATGTGCAGCAGAAAAAGCAGGCGGAAGAACTCACAAGTCTTAGCAGACAGCTGGAACAGGCGGCAGATCATGATGCGCTGACCGGGTTATATAACCGGAGATATCTGAACCGCTATCTTGAGAGGATGGCACAGAAAGGGAAGAAAGACGTTTATGCGGCACTGATCGATCTGGATTTTTTTAAGAAGGTCAATGATGAATACGGACATGCTTTTGGAGATGAAGTGCTCATTGAATTTGCGAGGATACTGGAACGTAATCTGATAGCAGATGGAATCGCAGTGAGGTTTGGTGGAGAAGAGTTTATGCTGATCCTGCCGGATGTGACGGAGGAGGAGATTCGCCATATGCTGGCGAAAATGAGCGCAGACTACAGACTGTTTGGAAAACAGAAAAAGAACCGGGCATTTACATTCAGCTGTGGTGTGGAACAGTTTGCAGACGGTATGGATGTTTCGGACGTTTACCGGCAGGCGGATGAAAAACTTTATATCGCAAAGGAGAGAGGCAGAGACCGTGTGATCATCAATAGATAAAAACAGAACATGATAAAATTTATCAATAAAATACGTTAGGCTTGTGTAACTGATATAATGCGAATTATAATCGGTACGAAACATAGGAAAACATTGTGTTTTATGAAAAATCATAATACATATGAAGACAGCGGAAAAAGAAAACTGCTTTCATGAAATACAAAAAGGAGGATTTTATCATGGTAGATTGGAAGAAAATTGCATTATTTGCAGGAGGTACATTATTTGGAACAGCCGGTGTTAAGATTTTATCCGGTGATGATGCGAAGAAAGTATATACACAGTGTACAGCAGCCGTTTTAAGGGCTAAGGACTGTGTCATGAAAACAGTGACAACTGTTCAGGAGAACGTTGGTGACATCTATGAAGATGCAAAAACGATCAACGAAGAACGTGCAGCAGCAAAAGAGGCCGCAGTTGTTGAGGACGCAGAGGAAGCTGTGGAAGAATGAAATTTATTATAAAGCATGAGACAAAAGGAAGAATGCGTATCCACGCAGTGCAGAACCGCATGAGTTATGCACAGGCAGATACCCTTCTTTATTTTTTGCACAGCAGGAAAGAAGTAACCTTTGCAAAAGTTTACGACAGAACCTGCGACGCAGTGATCTCTTATGTAGGTGACAGACAGACGATCATCGGATTACTCCGTGGTTTCCACTACGAGGATGTGGAAGTACCGGAAGGTCTGATCGAGAATTCGGGAAGAGAGTTAAACAATACCTACCAGGAAAAATTAATTGGTAAGATTGTGTTCCATTACGCAAGACGCTGGATCCTTCCTTATCCGATCCGTATCTGTCTCACTTCACTCCGCTCCGTAAAATATATCTGGAAAGGACTGACAACACTTGCAGCAGGAAAAATCGAAGTTCCGGTTTTAGATGCAACTGCCATCGGTGTTTCAGTTCTTAGAAGTGATTTTAATACCGCAGGTTCCATTATGTTTATGCTTGGAATTGGTGAATTATTGGAAGAGTGGACACATAAAAAATCTGTGGATGATCTGGCGAGAACTATGTCCTTAAATGTGGGAAAAGTATGGTTAGTAAGCGGTGGACAGGAAGTGTTAGTTCCGACTTCCCAGATCAAAGCCGGAGACAAAGTGGTTGTTCATATGGGAAATATCATTCCATTTGACGGTGTTGTTGCTGAGGGAGAGGCGATGGTAAATCAGGCTTCCTTAACAGGCGAGTCTGTCCCGGTGAGAAAGACCGTAGAGAGCACGGCTTACGCAGGAACCGTTGTGGAAGAGGGCGAACTTACCATTCTTGTAAAAGAGGTTGGAGGTTCCAGCCGTTTTGAGAAGATCGTAAAAATGATCGAGGATTCTGAAAAGTTAAAATCCGGTGCAGAGAGCAAAGCAGAGCATCTGGCAGATAAACTGGTTCCTTACAGTCTTGGCGGTACGATTTTAACTTATCTGCTCACAAGAAATGTGACAAAGGCACTGTCCATTCTTATGGTGGATTACAGTTGTGCCTTAAAACTTGCAATGCCGATCTCTGTTTTATCTGCGATCCGTGAGGCAAGTCTTTACAATGTCACAGTAAAAGGTGGTAAATATTTAGAGGCGGTTGCGGAGGCAGATACCATTGTATTCGATAAGACGGGAACGCTTACCAAGGCAAAACCAACGGTTGTAGATGTTGTATCATTTAACGGAGAAAGCACGGACGAACTGCTCCGTATCGCAGCATGCTTAGAGGAGCATTTTCCTCATTCCATGGCAAAAGCTGTTGTGGATGCAGCAACACAGAAAAACCTCGAACATGAGGAGATGCACAGCAAAGTAGAGTACATTGTTGCACATGGAATTGCTTCGACAATCAATGAGAAACGTGCCGTGATCGGAAGTGCACATTTTGTATTTGAAGATGAAAATTGTGTGATTCCGGAAGGAGAACAGGCAAAATTTGACGCACTGCCGAAGGAATACTCTCATCTGTATCTGGCAATTGAAGGAAAACTTGCAGCAGTCATCTGTATCGAAGATCCTCTGCGTGAGGAAGCCTCGGCAGTTGTCCAGTCATTAAAACGGGCTGGTTTGTCCAAGGTTGTCATGATGACAGGAGACAGTGAGCGTACTGCAGCGGCGATCGCAAAGCGTGTCGGCGTGGATGAATATTATTCGGAAGTACTGCCGGAAGATAAGGCAAGCTTTGTGGAGAGAGAAAAGGCAGCCGGAAGAAAAGTCATCATGATCGGTGACGGTATCAACGATTCCCCTGCATTGTCTGCAGCCAATGTCGGAATTGCCATCAGCGACGGAGCTGAGATTGCAAGAGAGATCGCAGATATCACGGTAAGCTCAGATGATCTGTACCAGATCGTCACCTTAAAATTATTGAGTGACAGTCTGATGGAGCGAATCAAAAAGAATTACCGCAGAATCGTAGGATTTAATTCCCTGCTCATTGTACTTGGTGTGACAGGTGTGATCCAGCCGACCACATCCGCGCTGTTACATAACAGCTCGACATTGCTGATTGGTCTTGAGAGTATGCAGAATCTGTTGGATTAATAATGAAAATTTAAAAATTAGAAAAGTGCTCAGTTCGATACAGATATAAGGGATTGCTCTTTGGTGTATACATCGGACTGAGCACTTTTTATTCATAACAATAGAAGGGTTATGAGCGTGTATTTGAGAAAAATCTTGACAGCGACTATGATTTAGGAGTTATCATATAAGAAAATAACAAAAGTAAAACAAGGAGAAATTATGGAGAAATCGAAAGTATATTTTACATCTTTTAAGGCAACAGGCAATGAAAATCTGCTTCAGAAACTGCATCGTCTTATGAAAACTGCCGGATTTGAAAACATTGATTTTAAGGATAAGTATGCAGCGATTAAAATCCATTTTGGAGAATATGGAAATCTTGCATTCTTACGTCCAAACTATGCGAGAGTGGTAGCAGACTATGTAAAGGAACTTGGTGGAAAGCCATTTTTAACAGATTGTAATACACTTTATGTGGGAAGCAGAAAGAATGCATTGGATCATCTGGAAACCGCTTATGTGAATGGATTCTCGCCATATCAGACTGGATGTCATGTTCTGATTGCAGATGGTTTAAAGGGAACAGACGAGACACTTGTGCCAATCAACGGTGAATATGTGAAAGAAGCAAAGATTGGTTCTGCAATTATGGATGCAGATGTATTTATTTCCCTGACACATTTCAAAGGACATGAGATGGCAGGTTTTGGCGGAACTATTAAAAATATCGGTATGGGATGTGGTTCGAGAGCAGGAAAAATGGAGCAGCATTGCGAAGGAAAACCAAGTGTTGCAACCGAAGCATGTATAGGTTGTGGAGCCTGCAGCAGAATCTGTGCACACGGAGCGCCGGTCATCACAGATCACAAAGCAAAAATTGATCATGATAAATGTGTTGGCTGCGGAAGATGTCTTGCAGTCTGTCCAAAGGATGCAATTTCAGCGGATTATGCGGACTCTGTTGCAATGCTGAATTACAAAATGGCAGAGTACAGTCTCGCAGTTTGTCAGAACAGACCATGTTTCCATGTTTCGCTGATCTGTGACGTATCTCCAAATTGTGACTGTCATCCAGAGAATGATATTCCGATTCTTCCGAACATTGGGATGTTAGCTTCTTTTGATCCGGTAGCTCTGGATCAGGCATGTGCGGATCTCTGCAATCAGGCATCACCGGTAGAGAGCAGTGTTCTTGGAAAGAATATTGCACATGCACATGAGCATCATGAGGAATGTGATCATGATCATTTCCATATGACGCATCCGGACACAGAGTGGAAAACATGTATTGAGCATGCAGTCAAAATCGGACTTGGCACCAACGAATATGATCTGGAAACAATTTAACCGGAGTTTAATTGGCGTAGTGTCGCAGATTCCGTGGTGCTTTTATAGGTTGTGAAGGGCAGATATAAGCGTCCTCTCACAAGGCAGCCACTTTATGTAATGAAAAAGAAAAACGGTACAGACGAAATATGATGTTCTTGTTCGCTGGGCATTCCGCTGGGCTTCTGAACAACAATCATGTTCAGCTGAAGCTTCCATGAT
>ERZ1034847.729-NODE-729-length-12380-cov-38.526815_pt1 | contig 12380 bp, 10 predicted proteins | sample MGYA00520633_ERZ1034847 | MGnify/ENA primary metagenome ERZ1034847 (study PRJEB33766, sample SAMN09781732) | gut metagenome | biome: gut microbiome | host: Homo sapiens | place: Madagascar | study: EMG produced TPA metagenomics assembly of the PRJNA485056 data... | reverse complement strand
ACGGTCATAATCATATCGATGTCATCGCAATCATATCCCGTACTGGTATATTGATTCGAAACATACTTGATTTCCGGTGACATACGTCGGTACATACGATGGAAGAAAAGATATACCAGCGTACCAACCACCATGCCCAGCAGCATGCCGCAAACGATGTCCAGCGGATAATGAACGCCCAGATAGAGGCGAGTCCAGCAGTTCACCAGCGACCACGCTATCAGGGTGAAGGTGAGCATCCTGCTCCTTACAAGCAGCGAGAAGAACACGGCTATCGCCATGGTATTGGCTGCATGCGCCGAACAGAAACTGTAGTCCTTCAGACGAAGATTATCCACTACCTGTACGGAATATTTTACCAGCGGATCGTTGGAAGGTCGCCATCTGGCCGCCAGCGGTTTGATGATTCCCTCGGCAATGCCATCGGCAAAAAGAATGCACAGGAATGCGCAGCCTACAATAAGACCAATCTGCCCGATCGTCTCATTATTGCGCATCACGATGATAAAGAGTACAAGATAGAGCGGTATCCAGGTGAAACCCGAAGTAAGTGCCATCACCAACTGGTCGAGAATCACATTGTTACTGCCGTTGAACCACTGCAGTATCTGAAAGTCAATATCTTGTATCGAACTAAAATCCATTTACTTATTGTTTTATATTTAATGTTGAATGTAGAATGATATCAGTGTCTGACGCTCCATTCACTTCATTCTCCTAGATTTCCTCGAGATGCTTGGTCTCAATCCATCCCTCTCTTCCATCGCCTACGCGGATGCCACGCCAGTCGGTCATACCCTTGTCGATGATATCTACACGGGTACCCTCGTGGAGTACAAACTGATCGGTACTGGTCTTGGCAGGCGTCTTCTTGATGTTCACGGAAGGTGAGATGATGATGGCACCCTTGCGGTTGTCGAGCGCCTGCTTCTGCTGATAGGCAAAGAGATTGCTCAGCAGGAAGACGAGGAAGAAGCCGATACCGCCAAAGAAGCCGATCTTGCGCATCAGGATGTGCGGACCGAAGAGATAGAGCAGCACGAGCAGCAGCGCCATGATGATGGAGAGGATGCCAGCCTTCGCCCAGTTATCTGCACTCGTGAAGTTGACCAGCGCCTTATACCAGGTAACGAAGAACATTTCGCTTACCGGGGTAATCTTGTCGATGGTCTTGCTGCGTGCAAACTGGAGATTGAAGTTGATGTCCTCATCTCCAGGCGAGAGCAGGCGGGCACGTTCATAGTTGAGCACCGCCTTGGTGATATTGTCTGTACGATAGTAGGCATTGCCGAGGTTGTAGTAAATCTCGGCAGAGGCACCATTCTTGAGCAGCTCTTCGTAATCACGGATAGCCTGCTGGTAGTTGCCCTTCTGGTATTCGGTATCGGCATTGTTCTTGGTGATTGCCGATACCGGAGAAGCGCCGAAGCCCAGCATCGCCAGGAGCAGCCATACGAAGGAATATCCGGCAGGATGCTTCTTGGCGTTCTTGCGAGCCGCATTGATTGCATTTTCTATTTCCATAATCGCTGTCATTGCCGATTCGAAGGTACGGTTCATATTGCCGGCAGGATCGCCTGGAGCATAACGCTCGAACTCGCACTCATCGAGAGCGGAAGTAAACTTCTGTATTGTAACATCGTCCACATCGTGGGCGAAGAGTTTCTCACGGATATTCTCACGAGAGAGCTGCTCTACCGGCATGTTCAGCTTGTAGCTCATATATCCCCAGAGGGCACGCATCACCTCATCATAGAACTCGCCCTGCTTGCCCTGCAGCATCAGCTTGTTGGCCATGCGCAGACGCTTGGTGGCTATCTTGCCCGCCTTGTTGGAGCGCTTCTTCACGATGTCGGCATTCTCGATGGCTCTGCGGTGGAATACCACCAGCAGCACGAAGAAGGCGATGAGCGGAATGAGCAGACAGATCCAGTAGCCGAAGCTTCCGAAGAACATATCATCTGCCTGATGCTGTGAGGTCTTGCCCAACTTGATGGTATGGATATCCTTGTCCTTGCTGGTATAGTCAGCCGACTCGGATGTGGATCCATCTCCCTTCTCCACGTTCAGAGTGAAAGGTTGGGTCTTGATGGTCTTATACGCATTCTTGCTGGTATCATAATAGGTGAACTCCACGGCTGGAATGGTATAGCTGCCCTGATTGCGAGGAACAGCCAGGAAATCGTAGATCATATTACCCTCCACTCCATTGGCAGTGAGTCGGGTCTTATCTGTTACCTTGGCATCATACTTGTCGAAATCCTTCGGGAAATTCACTACTGGCTGCTTAAGCAACTTGAGGTTGCCAATACCTCCCACAATCACACGGAGCGTAATCGGTTCGCCTGCCTTGATTTCCTTCTTGTCAAGACAAGCAGAGATATTGAACTTTCCTACTCCACCCGAGAAGTTGGCAGGGCGCTGAGGCAACGGATCTACCTGCAGGGTGATACCCGGAGCCTTGATGTCCTTCTTTACCTCTACATATCCGGAGCCGCCATTGAAGAAGGCCTCCATAGGATCGACATTGCGGTTCTGCTGTACCACGATGCCCTTGAAGGTGATGGAAGGAATCTCCAGCTTACCGGTCATCTGAGGATACATCACATACTGGCTCCAGGTGACACACTTGTAAGGACGACCGTTCACCATTTCTGTATGGAAAGTCTTCTGCTGTGGCAGAGGCACTTCCTGGTTGTGGAATCCCTTCAGGTCTGGCATCTTGCCTTCCAGCTGGGTGAGTTCCACCTGTGTATATACCTTGTAGGTAAGCAGGATAGGTTCCTGCTCGTGTACTCTCTTCTTGTTGGCAGACACCTTGATGAAGAGGTCGCTGCCTGAGATGGCAGAGCCAGCGGTACGCATACGAGGTTGGTCGTAGCTATCCTGTCCGTGCATGCTAGGAGCACCGTTGGTACGCTGAGCGTGACCCGACACCGTAATCTTCACGGCGTGAGAAGCCAGGCTCCTGCCCCCCACTATGGCGTGGGAAGCACCAATGTTGAAGGTACCATTCTTTGCCGCATAAAGGGTGTAGGTGATGGTTACAGATGAAGAGGACGAGGTATGTCCGTTGATCATCTGATAACTGGATTGCGAGGATGTGTAAGGGCCTGCGATGACTTCGAGTCCATCCTGCACTGCACCCATTCTGAATTCCTCTACATCACGGGTGTTGATGGTATAGGCGACACGGAAGTTTTCTCCAGCCGCTACGTGCGATGGAGCCGACACGGAGATATGCTGGGCCACCGCATGCACCTGGTAGCCTAGCAAGCATATCAGCAATATCAAATACCAACCTATTTTTTTCATATCGTATCTTAAATAATAGCTAAATATTATATGTAAACCGTATTTTTATCTCATCTAATCTTTTACCAATTCTTGTCGTAAGCCTTTCTGCGTGGCTGGCTCATCGCCTTCTGCAACTTGCGCTTGGTGGCTTGCTCCTGCTGAACGGCGGCATTCAGGAGCTGCTCGGCATTCTCGCGGCTCATCTTGTCCTGGTTCGGCTGGTTTTGGTTCTGATTATTCTTGTTATTCTTATTCTTGTTCTTGTCGTTCTTGTTCTTATCGTCGTTTTTATCCTTGTTGTCTTTGTTCTTGTCCTTATTCTGATCCTTCTTGTTCTTGTCCTTGTTCTTATCCTTGTTGTTCTTATCCTTGTTTTGCGGATTGTTCTTGAGCAACTTCTTGCAGAGGGCAAGATTATAACGGGTCTCATTGTCCTGTGGATTGCATCTCAGCGCCATCTTGTAGTATTCGATGGCCTGTGCATATTCACGGTGGTTCTGCATGATCACGCCCATGTTGTGATAGCTGGCTGCACGGCGGAGGCGGTTGGTTTCCAACTGGGCAGCATTGGTAAACTGCTGTATCGCCATGGAGTCTTTCTGCTGCGCCATGAGCGCACAACCAAGATTGTATATCGCCTGTGGATTCTTCTGATTCTTGGAGATAGCCTTGCGATATTGGGTTTCTGCCACTGCCCATTTCTGAGATTTGAAGGCACGATTGCCCTGACGGATCAGGTTGCGATCAGTCTGGGCTCCGACTTGTGCCGTACCCACCAGCAACATTGCCACTGTTACTATTATATAATGTATATACTTCATTTTTACATCTATATTTTAAAGCTTTTACCCTTTCAGGGCGCCTTGCGTATAAGGCTTTATTTCGGCAGCTTCAAGGAATCCCTTTTGAAGAACTTGATGTTCCTGAGCAACGGATTCTTTACTTCCAGCATGCAGACCTCGATGATGAGCAGGAGGATGATGAGAATGCCCACAGCCTGAAACTGTTCATCGTAGGCACTGTATATCACGCTGGTCATATCTCCCTTCTGCAACTTGGTAAGGTCATCATTCAATGCCTTTTCTGCATCGCTCGTATTATCCACATGGATATACTGACCCTTGCCAGCCTGCGCCAGTTCGCGGCACATCTGCTCGTTGAGGGCAGTCATCACGGTATTGCCTGCGTGATCCTTCAGATAAGAGCCATCGCCCATCGGGATAGGAGCACCCTTGGTATTACCGATACCGAGGATAAACACATTGATGCCCTTCTTCTGGGCAATCTCGGCTGCCTCCTTGGCACCATCCTCATGGTTCTCACCATCGGTAATCACGATGATGGCTCTACCCACATTGTCCTGCTGGGTAAAACTCTTGGTGGCAAGCGAGATGGCATCGCCGATATTGGTTCCCTGAGTCTGGATCAGCCCCGGGGTGATATTCTGCAGGAACATCTTTGCCGATACATAATCACTGGTGATAGGCAACTGCACGAAGGCATCGCCTGCAAAGACAATCAGTCCGATCTTGTCGTTGCTGAAGTTATCTACCAGATTCTCTATCAGCATCTTGCTCTTGTCGAGACGGGAAGGAGCCACATCTTCGGCAAGCATGGAATTGGAGATATCGAGACAGATCATCGTCTCGATGCCATTACGCTTGTCGTGAGAAATCTTGCTTCCCATCTGAGGGCGAGCCACCATCACGATGACAAGTGCCAAGGCTGCAAGCATCAGCACAAACTTCACCGTAGGACGGTACTTGGATATGTCGGGCATCAACTGCTTGAGCAGTTCCGGATCGCCCAATCTTTTCAGCTTAGCCTTTCGCCTTCTCCAGCCTACCAAACGAACCAGTATGAGCACCGGTATCAGCCAGAGCAGCCAGAGAAACGTAGGATCTTCAAATCTTAACATATTTATATGATGTTATAATCTATTTTGTCTAAACTCCTCTTTCATCAAGGAATTCTTCTGAACCAAGTGAGGCGGAGCAATATCTCCAGGAGCAGTACCAGGAGTGCACCCAGGGCAAAAGGCTGATAGGCCTCATAACGCTTGGCAAAATGCTTCACATTAAACTTAGACTTCTCCAACTTGTCGATGTCCTTGTAGATTTTCTTCAACTCGGCAGTACTCGTAGCACGATAGAAGTTTCCATCGGTGGTCTGAGCGATGTCGCGCAGCGTCGGGGTATCGATTTCCACCGGGATATTGACATACTGTACGCCTCCTGCCACAGGCATCGGATAAGGTGCCACCTTGTTGGTTCCCACACCGATGGTATAGACTCTGATGCCGTAGCTCTTGGCTATTTCGGCAGCGGTCATAGGCGAGATGTCACCCATGTTGTTACTACCGTCGGTGAGCAGGATCACCACCTTGCTCTTTGCCTTGGAATCCTTGAGTCGGGTCACGGCGTTGGCAAGTCCCATACCCACAGCGGTACCGTCGTCGATGAGTCCGCGAGCCGCAATATCGGTGCGGGTGTCATGCAGGAGTCTGAGCAGACTGGCATGATCGGTGGTCATCGGACATTGCGTGAAAGCCTCGCCGGCAAAGATGGTGAGTCCGATATTGTCGGTAGGACGGCCTGAGATAAACTCAGTGGCAACATCCTTCGCCGCCTCCATACGGTTTGGCTTCAGGTCCTCGGCAAGCATAGAGGTTGATACGTCCATGGCAAGCATGATATCGATACCTTCTACGGTCTTGTTGTCCCAGGAATAGTGGGTCTGCGGACGGGTCATGGCGATGACGATGAGCACGAAGCAGATGCATCTCAGCACCATCGGCAGATGGATGAGTCTGACGCGCATGCTCTTGGGAGCATACTGATAGATGCGTGTATCACTCATGCGCATCGTAGGCTCGCTCTTCTTCCTGCCCAGGAAATACCATAATATATAAGGTATCAGCAGCAGGAGCAGCAGAAAATATGCTTTACTTGCAAATTCCATTTCTTAATTTCTTTTTATTGTTTACATCACCAGCTCTGGATTTCTGAGCCTGATGACATTTACATCACGAGCATCGCTACCTGATAAACGATGTAGCCGAAGATGGCAACTACGCTGATGCCGCCCACCCAGAGCAGGGTCTTGATGAGTCGGCGCTGCTGCTGCGACTTCTGGTCTTCGGTGCTGAGCGTTGGAACGATCTTCTCCTCCTTAGGCTGCTCATCGGTCTTCGTCTGGTCGATGAAGTTGATGGCATTCACCAGGTTGGCATCGTTCTCGTTCATCGGAATCTCGTACTTGGCAAACTTCACCAGGTCGGCGGTGGAGAAGAGCATTCTCAGCTCGTCTATCATCTTCTGGTCGCCCGAAGCACGCAGGTGCTCGATGATTTCTCCACTGGTCATCTCCATCGCATTGAATCCGAAGCGGCTCACGATATAGGCACGCAGCGTATTGGTCAACTGGGTGTAGTACTCTTTCTGAGTCTCCTGGCTGGCGCTGGTATGATGATGCTTGATGTCATTGATTTCACGCAGCGCCTTCTCATGGGCAGGCACCCTCTTCACGATGCGGATGCGGGCGATGATAGGCTTGTTCTTCTTCAGACGATTGCGGAGATAAATCATTGCACAACAGATGATAATCATCAGCAGGCTCAACCAGAAGGCGAAGCTCCACTCACTCCACTCGAAAGGATTATCCTGTACACCCTTTGCCGGATAGAATTGGTTAGGATGTACCGTATCTACCGGAACGGTGAGCACCTTCAGCGCCAACGGATTTCCGTGATAGCTCTTGCCGTCGATCTTCACATCGAGTGCAGGAACCACATACACCTTCTCATCGAAAGAGGTAAGCGTATAGTCGCGGCTCACCTGGATGCGATCATCACCCATCTGCATCGTGTCGCCCTTGCTCTGCTCCACCACCTCTACACCAGGTACAATCTGGTCCTGAGGCTTGAAGGATGGCAGCACAATTCTAGCACCCTTCCGGGCTGTAGCCTTGAGGTGCAGAATGGTCTGCTGTCCGATAAGCAGCTGCAGGGAATCCATGCGCTGCTCCACGGTCTGACCGAAAGCCAGCATAGAGCTACCCATCAGCGCCATCGTCAATATGATATTCTTTATTTTCATGTTATCTTACTTTAGCCTCTCTGTTTGAACAGCATCAGGAGCGCCTTCGAGAAGTCCTCGTTGGTGGCTACCGAAGTCCAATCTACCTTGCTCTTGGCAAAGAGCTGTCGCAGATTCTCCTGCTGTCGCAACCAGTTTTGGGTGTGAGCCACTCTCAATTTCTTAGAACTGGTATCGATATACATCTCGTGTCCCGTCTCGGCATCCATCACCTTGAGCAGTCCCACGTCGGGCAGCTGCTTGGCACGTGGATCATACACCTGTATTCCCACCACATCGTGCTTCTGGTTGGCTATCTGCAGCTGGTGCTGATAGTCCTTGTTGTCGTAGAAGTCGCTGATGACGAAAGCCGTGCAATGGCGCTTCATCACCCTCGTGAAGTATTCCAGGGCACATCCGATATCGGTACGCTGACTCTCGGGATGAAAGTCGAGCATCTCACGAATGATGTAGAGGATATGCTTGCGTCCCTTCTTGGGAGGGATATATTTCTCTATTCTGTCGGAAAAGAAGATGACACCTATCTTGTCGTTGTTCTGGATGGCACTGAAGGCAAGGGTTGCAGCTATCTCGGTAGCCAAGTCGCGCTTCATCTGGCGCATGGTACCGAAATCGAGCGAACCGCTCACATCCACCATCAGCATCACGGTAAGCTCTCGCTCTTCTTCAAAGACCTTGACGAAAGGGCGATGGAAGCGAGCCGTCACATTCCAGTCGATGTCTCTCACATCGTCGCCATACTGATATTCGCGCACCTCGGCAAAGGCCATTCCCCTACCCTTGAAGGCAGAATGATACTGGCCGGCGAAGATATTCTGGCTCAATCCGCGAGTCTTGATCTCGATCTTCCGAACTTTCTTTAAGATATCTTGTGTATCCAACTTAATTTACTTTGAATTTTGAACTAAATCAAGGCACTTCAACCTTGTTGATGATGCGGCTGACGATTTCCTCGCTGGTGATTTCGCTTGCCTCTGCCTCGTAAGAGAGACCGATGCGGTGGCGGAGCACATCGTGAGCCACGGCACGTACATCCTCAGGAATCACGTAACCACGGTGCTTGATGAAGGCGTAGGCTCTGGCTGCCTTGGCAAGTGAGATGCTGGCACGAGGACTGCCGCCAAAGGTAATCATATCCTTCAATTCACCCAGGCCGTAACGGTCTGGATAACGGGTAGCGAAGACGATGTCGGCAATATACTGCTCAATCTTCTCATCGATATACACCTCGTTGACGATGCTGCGAGCCTTCAGGATTTCCTCGGCTGTAGTAACCGGAGTCACGGTAGGCAGACCGCCCTGGATGTTCTCACGAATGATGAGCTTTTCTTCTTCGATGGTAGGATAATCGATGATAACCTTGAGGAGGAAACGGTCCACCTGAGCCTCAGGCAACTGATAGGTACCCTCCTGCTCTACCGGGTTCTGGGTAGCCATCACCAGGAATGGATTAGGCAAATGGAAAGTCTGCTCGCCGATGGTTACCTGATGTTCCTGCATCGCCTCAAGCAAGGCACTCTGCACCTTGGCTGGAGCACGGTTGATCTCATCTGCCAGGACGAAGTTGGCAAACACAGGTCCTCGCTTCACATGGAAGGCTTCATCCTTCTGCGAATAGATCTGCGTACCGATCACGTCGGCAGGCAACAAATCGGGTGTAAACTGTATGCGGCTATAGTCTGCACTAATCAACTGTGACAATGTTTTGATTGCAAGAGTCTTCGCCAGACCTGGTACACCTTCCAGGAGAATGTGACCATCAGAGAGAAGACCGATAAGGAGACAGTCAACGAGGTGCTTCTGACCTACGATGACCTTGTTCATGCCCATTACCAGGTTGGTAACGAACTGACTCTGTTGTTCAATCCGGATATTCAACTCACGGATATCAATAGCTTCTGCCATAATCTTATTATCAATTTTACGTTTAATTCATTCCAAAAACAGAACAAAGGGCACTCTAAAAATGCCCTCCGTCCTCAAATCAAACGCAAAAGTACTCAATTATGAGCACAAAAGCGAATAAAGCTAACTAAATTATATTAAAAAAGTTTCACAAACGCTATTTTTAGAAACTTTTAATAAAGCAGGCACACGAAGCATCAGCGATTGCGATGCTTCATATACCATGGATGTACTAGGAAATTATACATCAGGAGAGAAACCACTGTCAATCCGAAAGTCGGATACAGAAGTTCCTTATACACAGGATTCAAGATCACCGAATCCATACCAAGACCCTTCGGATACAAGTCCTTCACCAGCCAGAAACCCAATCCGATTCCTAAGCTCAACCCCAGTTCCCACGCCAGGAAGAAGGAGCTCATACTGGTGCCACGCTGGCAATGCTTGGCAAGCTTGATGTAGAAAAGCAGGAATCGGCTTCCGATGATACCCACTCCCAAGGCAAGCAAGGCAGGTACAAGCATCTCTTCGGCAAAATCCTGATCGCTTAAGGAAACAAATTCTGCTGCCGCGATCAATATCAGTCCCACGATTACCTGACTCTTCAGCTCTGCATCAGCAAAAACGTATTTTTCTGCCACCAATGCCAGAAACAGTCCGCAAAAAAACATCGCATAGACGGTAAGAGAATGAGGCAGCGACAGATAGAAGCCCGGTATCACCATGATGCATACAATATTGACGAACAGCGGAAATCCCTGAGGCAGGAAAAAGCGGTCGCTACTGATGAGTGACACGTTTTCTGACGGAGCCTTGAACGGGAATTTCGCTCTGGAAACCAGCACCAAGGCAACCAATGCCAATACCGAGGCTACCGGAAAAACGACTTTCATACTGAAGACATGATAGACCAGAAGCGACAGCAAAGGACCTACCGCAATGGAAAAGCGGGCAAACCAGGAGGTAATATAATTCGCCTCCGTACGCTGGAAAGATTCACAGGTATCGATAATCAGCGTACTCGCCAGCGACATCTCTGCCAAACCCAGGAAAGCGCCCTGAATCAGACGCATCACCACCAGCATCTCGAAGCCCACCTTGATGTTCCAGAAGGTTTCCAGATAATAAAGGACGACGAGACTGACTGCCACACCCAGGATGGATATCTGGCATACCCGATTGCGACGATAGCGCTGCACCAGATAGGAACAGAAGCCACCCAGAAGAAAGATGCCCAAGCCATAAGCAGCATAAACCACGCCCATCTGAGTAACGGAATATCCCTCCTTAGCCATAAAATAAGGTATGCTCAAGAGGAGCATGTAGATGCTCGTCATCAGGAAGAGATTGGCGAAGCAGAGACGCCAGAAGTCACGGTGCCACAGATTAAAATGCACCGGGGTATTTTGCGTATCCATCTTAGTAGCTCTCTTCTGCGCTTGGATACTCCACGCTCTTCACGGCGTCGATATAAGCCTTTACTCCCTTCTGCATCTCCTCGCCTACCTGGGCAAAATGACGCAGGAATTTTGGCTTGAAGCCCTGGGTCATACCGAGCGCATCAGCATAAACCAGCACTTGTCCATCACAACCGTTACCAGCTCCAATACCGATAGTTACAGCGTTTACCTGACGTGAAACTTCAGCCGCCAGTTTAGCAGGAACTTTCTCCAGAACGATGGCAAAACAGCCAGCCTTATCCAGAGCTTTAGCATCGCTGATCAGCTTCTCAGCCTCTGCATCCTCCTTGGCACGGATACCGTAACCGCCAAACTTGTTCACGCTCTGAGGAGTAAGTCCGAGATGGCCGCAAACCGGAATACCGGCATTGATGAGTGCCTGAACAGTATCCAGGATTTCCACGCCACCTTCCAGCTTCAGCGCATCCACGCCTGTCTCCTTCATCATTCGGCAGGCATTGCGCAAGGCATCCTCCTTGCAAACCTGATAGCTGCCGAAAGGCATATCACAGAGCACGAGTGCATGATTGCAGGCGCGGGCCACACTGCGTGCGTGGTAAATCATCTGATCTACGGTGATAGGCAATGTATCAGCATTTCCAGCCATTACATTGCTAGCCGAATCACCTATCAGGATGGTATCGATGCCAGCTGCATCGATGATGCCTGCGGTAGTGAAATCGTAGGCAGTAAGCATCGTAACCTTCTCACCTGCCGCCTTCATTTCGGCGTAGGTCTTGGTTGTGATTTTCTTTTTGTCTGTAGATAAATATCCCATATAATTGTGTTTACTAAAAGTATTATCTTAATCTCTTTTCTACAATCTTCTCCAGGTCATCGTATCCGAATCCATTGTAATCGGCTATCACATAGTCGCTGTATGGCTGGATGCTCTCTGCAGAATTGGTAGTAGCGAGTCCGAGGGTAAATGCACCCGAAGCTCTCACAGCCTTCAGTCCGTTGAAGCTGTCCTCCAGCCCCACGCATTCCTCCGGCTTTGCTCCGAAACAGGCAGCACCCTTGAGATAACAGTCTGGATCCGGCTTGCTCTTGGCAAAATCTTCGCTGGTGAGCACGCAGTCAAAATTGGTCTTGAACTCAGGATGATGCTTATACACCTGTTCCATCTTCTGCAGATTGCTGCTCGTCACCACAGCGCACTTCACACCATGCGCCTTCACGTCTTTCAGGAAAGTTTCGAATCCGGGAATGTAAGGAAACGACATATTCAGCTCAAACTCATCGAGCCGGTCTGTTATCTTAGCCTGTTCCGACTTGCAATCGGTGTATCCATCAATATGAGCGAATGTGGCATCATCAGAGAAGTACTTGTCGTAAATCTGAACCAGGGTCTGTCCCTTGATGCGAAGCGCAAAGTCAGGCATCTCCGGATGATACTCCCTGCCTATCATTCCCCAGAACACGGAATACTGGCTTTCGGTATCGAAAACCACGCCGTCTAAGTCGAATAATGCTGCTTTTATCATTACTTTTTATATTAAATAAATACTATCTAACATCTTTTTCGGGTGCAAAGGTACACATTTTTTTGCTAACAAGCCCCGAAATAACTACTAAATATACAAAAAAAGCTAATTTTATTTTGTTTTATCTACAATTT
>ERZ1034847.720-NODE-720-length-12499-cov-66.509643_pt1 | contig 12499 bp, 6 predicted proteins | sample MGYA00520633_ERZ1034847 | MGnify/ENA primary metagenome ERZ1034847 (study PRJEB33766, sample SAMN09781732) | gut metagenome | biome: gut microbiome | host: Homo sapiens | place: Madagascar | study: EMG produced TPA metagenomics assembly of the PRJNA485056 data set... | reverse complement strand
ACCATGCCGACTTCCGCATGATGACCAACCGCACGCTGAAGGCTCTGATGCAGTATTCCGAGCGCAATCTCTTCCTCAGAGCCATCGTCCGCCAGTTGGGCTTCCGAGAGGGATTCGTCTATTACGACCGCAAGGCTCGCGAAGCAGGCGAGAGCAAGTATCCGTTTACCAAGATGCTGAGTTTCAGCATCGATGGCATCACTTCGTTCTCCGTGGCACCATTGAGGTTTATCACCTTCCTGGGTCTGGCGATGACTTTAGTAGCCTTCGTCATGATTATCTTTGCCTTGGTGGAGCATGTCCAGGGCAAGACCATCCAGGGTTGGACCTCTCTGCTCGTTTCCATGTGGTTTATCGGTGGCATCATTACCACGGGTGTGGGCATCACAGGTGTCTATATCGGCAAGATTTATACCGAGGTGAAGCGCCGCCCTCGATACTTTATTGAAGAAAGAGTATAATTTGAAGAAAGAAAATAAATTTGGTAGATACAAAAATAGCATCGGGATTCATCAACCCGATGCTATTTTTGTATCTGATTATTTGTTTAGTGCGATTATCTGTTCTGTGCGATGTTGGCACTTGTCTTCACAAACCGATAGAAGCCTACCGGATGGCGACATTCTACGAGTCTCTTTACTTCCCAAACCTTCTGCAAGGTATAGTCCTTGCCGAATTTTTCCTTGAAGTCTGGCATATCTCCTTCCGGAATCATCAGCACGCCATCCTGCGGCAATACCTTGTCAAACTGCTGGATCTTATCGCCCAGGTAGAAGTTGAGGCTGAAGAAATGCATCATCTCTATCGACATATAGGAGTAAAGCTTACCTGTATCAAACTTCTTTTCGATAACCGGCGCCAGATGCTTGTCTGCCTTGGTGTTGAGCACGGCAGGCTGCAGGGTGGAGTCGAGTGTGATGAAAATTGCGATAATCATCACCAATGTATATCTCATCATTTGGCTTGTCTCTTTTTTCTTGAGTGCCTTGAATATTTGATAAGCCCCTATTATAAGAAACACATTGCATACATAGAATAGGATACCATGAGTAGAATCCCCTATTGCATGAAGCATGGCGATATTGTCGGCAGCATGCTTGCCATGGAAAATGGTGTCTGGTATGCAGCCTGTTCGTATAACAAGCGTAGCAATCACGAGGATGATGGCCAGCGAAGCAATCACCCCTGCATATACCTTGATGGCTCCCACCTTCTCCTTCATCATCCAGACGATGTATTCAGCTATGAGATAAGCCATGAACGGATAGCATGGCAGCAGATAGACGCTGCGCTTGCTCTTTGGGATGCAGTAGAAGAAGAGCACCAGGAGGAAGGCGAGCCAGGTGAACACCTGCAGCGGAGTAGCCTTCTTCGCATTCTCAAGGAATCGGGTCTTGGAGAACTTCTTCCATGGCAGGATGAAGAGCGAGAACAGTAATAATAAGGTATAAGGAGCCCAGCCCATCACGAGTGTAAGCAGGTTGTACCACGCCGGATTCTCGTGCGATTCGTATGCCATCTTGCCCATGAATCGGTCGATGTTCTCTTCCTTTACCAGTCGCAGGAACTCGTCGCCACCTTGCAGGTAGGCAGCATAGTACCAGCAGAATGGGATGATGAGCGAGAGTAGGGCGGTTAGAGCCATGCGCCATACGATGCCCCAGAAGTTCTCGCGCTGGGTAAGCATGAATACGCCCATCACGAAGCAGGGCAGGATGATGCCCACAGGACCCTTGGTCAGCGTGGCGCCGCTCATGCAGAGGATAGCAAGCCAAGGCAGCTGGTGCTTTCCCTTCTCCCACCAGCGGTAGAGCAGATACATAGCTCCCACCATCAGGGCAGAGTTCACCATATCCACACGGCAGTTCATTCCCGCACGGTGCACCTCGAAGGCGGTGAGCGTGAGGATGGCTGTGATGAGGCTGGTTTGGGTATCCTTGCGCTTGGCATAGAATACGAAGCCGCCGATGGTCATCAATACCAGCGATACGGCAGACGGCAAACGGGAGGTGTATTCATTCACGTGGCCGGCGATGAGGCTGAAGAAGGCGATGCACCAGTGGAAGAAAGGTGGCTTGTAAGGGATGTCGCCACCATTGTTGATAGGCAGAATCCAGTTGCCATGTTCCAGCATGGTGTAGGCAACCACCGCCTCGCGAGGCTCTCCTTTGGTATTGAAATCTGTGAGTCCGAGGAACGGAATCATCATCACGATAGCCAGGATGATGATGAGCCATAGGGCTTTGTTGTACTTGATGTTCATGTCTTATCGAAGTCTTATTTTATAATTTTGTCGTAGCGAATCAGAAAATCCGAGATGCGATGGGCTTGGGTGAGTCGCTTGATTTCCTTTTCCGGTACATTACCTGTCGTTTCTACGTTCATATTATCTGAACCTACAGCAGCAGGATATTTGCGAGGATCAAAGATGCTCTGTCCCATACCTTTCCATTTGTAGTGATCCAGATGCATCAGGTTGAGGATGGTAGGATATTGGTCAACCTGTCCCATCACCTTATTATATATTCCACCTACAGGAGCGTTTACAACTATGAAAGGAGTAAACTGCTTGTCGCTTACGATGCCTTTGGCGGCTGGCGATTCGCAGATAGGTTTGCGGTCGGCAGCAAGACCTTCGTGGTCGCCAATTATCACAATCATCATATCCTTGTAGTCCGGGCGACTCTTCAGATAGTCGAGGAGGATGCCCAAACCGTGGTCGGTATAGTTGGCCATGATCATGAAGTCGCGCATCTTTTCCGGATAATCGCCTTTAAAATGAATGCGCTTCAGGTTGTCGGGCAGGACGAATGGGTTGTGACCGGAGTAAGTTACAATCTGCAGATAATTACTTTTTCCCTTCTTCATGATTCCGCCTTTCTTGAGCTTTGCCACAATCTGCTTCATGAAGGATACATCGCCCAGTTTCTTGCGGCTGCCCACTTTCTCATCGTTCACCCACTGGTCGTTGAAGAACATCTGGCTGATGCCGAAGTTTTCTGCCACCACAGACTGGTTCCAGGTGATAGGCTTGTCCACCGTCATCAGATAAGAACTCAGGTCGGGATGCTCTTCCTTCAGCGCCTTGACCAATGAGGGATAGTGGGTAAAAGGAAATTGCATGGCGTAGCATCCGCTCATCAGCGGCAGCAGACCTGTGCTTACCAGAAGCTGTCCGTCGATGCTGCGGCCGCCTTTCACCTGGGTGAGGACATGTGGAGCATAGAGAGTATGGCTGTCGGCAATATACCGGTTCAAGTTTGGAGTGATTTCCTTGCCCTCTACCTTACGGTTGATAACCCAGCTTTCTAGCGATTCGCAGAAGATAACCACCAGGGTCTTCTTCTTGGCGATGCTGTCGGCGAGTGGCTGGTAGCCAGGTTGTTGCTTCATCCAACTGTCAATATCAGCCTTTATCTTTGGGGTGAATACCGATTTCTGCTGGCTTGCCTCGTTTATCAGGTTGCCGAAGATGGTGTACATCGGCACTTTACAGGTGTACATGTTGGCGCTGTTCAATTCGCTGAAAGCCTTTTCCGGTCCACCTTTGGCAAAGATAAAGATGGCAGAAAGCAGGAAAGCTGCAAGTGTAGTGCAGGCATATTGTTTGATTCGCAGGGTATAACTTCCCTTTTTATTTTTAGAAGAATCATTCGTTCTGTTCTTTTTCTTATAGAGAGAATAGATGCAGATAAGTGTAGATAGCGGGAGTAGGGCATCTATCCATCTCATCGAGTCAACCACACTCGCAGTAAAATCGCTCAGATTGCTAGCCAGCAGATAACTTTCTAATGGTATCATCGAGTTGTAGGTACGGCAATACATCAGGTTGCTGATGAGCAGTCCGTCTAGAATAAAGAGCACGAGGTATTCTACCCATTTCTTGCCTGTAAGCATAAATGGGAGGATGAACAGCAGAGCTGCCAATAGGGAATTGACATACACCTCTGGCAGGGAAAAAGAGGTGAAAGTAGTCTGCAGGCACCAGATGATATCGAATACGATAAATTTACTGGCTGCACATCCCAACAGAGAAGTTGTATCTCTGTTCCACAAAGTATGTGGAAATAATTTCTTCATAATCTGTTTCATGGGTACAAAGGTATTGATATTTTGTGAGATACTGGCTAATTTGCTTATTAATCTTTGCTAAAAAATAGAAATCCCCCATCACGCTTTGGCTGCGTGATGGGGAATTAATCGGTTTACATTGTTTTTCCTATATCTTATTGAGGCAAAATGTTGCAGTATTCCCGTTTGAACCACAGTTCGAAGACGGGGTCAACCATCTTGAAGCCATCGCCCGATTTCTCAATGAAGTCTCTTTCTACAAGAGTCTTTTTGTTCTTGGTGATGGTGCGTGGAGCACCGAGTCCATATTCTGCTACCACCTGTTGGGCATTGAAATGAGTCTCTCCCATGCAGACGGCACGCAGGAATGCTATCTGAGAGGCAGGCATGCCATCAATATCGGTAATGAACATATCGGCATTGGTATCCAGAAGCTTGGTGAGCTGTGACTGATAGATTTCCTCTGTTACTTCTGTTGCTGTACGAGTCCAGATGAGAAAGCAGAATTGCTGCATGTACCAGGAGTGGCATTGCACGGCATTGCAGATTCGCTCTATCATTTCATCGCTGATAGACTTGCCATAATTGTAGAAACTGTCGTGGATGAAAGGCTTCCAGTATTCCTTGGCTATCTTCTTCAATGTCATCATCTGTCCAAAACGGTAGAACGGATTCTTCGAGTTGCCGAATATATCCATCATCATGTGGCGTTTACTGCCATAGAGACAGTAGGTCGTATTGTGCTGTCCCTGCCACACCGAACGCATGGTTCCTTCCAGGCGCTTCCAGTCGGGCAGGTTAGCCAATTGCTGGAACTCGTCAATGCACACGATGACATGGATGCCTTTTGCCTTGGCTATCTTTTCTGGAAGATTGAGAATTTCCTCGGCACTTTCCTTCAGGGGCTTGAAATTTAGATTTACTTCTACGGCATTCACCGGGTCGCTGTTGATGGTGAGGCTTGGAGATATGGACTGGATGAACTTTACGATGTCGGCCCATCTCGTTTCCATTGTGGAAGAAACTCCCTGGAGTATTGCACTTGCAAACTTGTTGTAGAACTCTTCCTCAGAGAAAATCTTGAAGGCATCCAGATAGCATACCCTTATGTCCTTCTGCTCTTGCTTCAGCTCTTCCATAGCTGCTTTGACAAGTGAAGACTTACCCCATCTTCTTGGAGAAATCAGCATCACGTTGATGCCTCCTCCAAGAAAAGTCTTGAGGTCTCTTCTATCTTCAATTCTATCAATGAAATATTCATTTTCTGCGATAGAACCATATTCGAATGGTATCTTGTTCATATACTTAAAGTCTTGATTCTCTGCAAAGTTACAAAATTATACCCAAAGGTATTATACCCTAGGGTATAATTTAGGAAACTTTATGTTTTTATCTCCATCAGAAACAGTAATCCCCCACTACGCTTTGGCTGCGTGATGGGGGATTAACTGTTTATATAGTTTTTCTTGTTTTATTGAGGTAAGATATTGCAGTATTATTCTTCCGTTATTTCCTCGCACATTACCATTTCTGCTCCTCGGTAGATAACTACGAGTTTGTGGAGCTTAGTGGTCTTGACCGACTCCTTGACGATGTCGCTATTGGCATAGCGGCAGATTTGGGCAGAGGCTTCCTTGAAGAGAACTTGCAGCTGCTCATCGGCGGTATTGGTCTTGCAGTATTTCAGTTCGATAATGTAACTGTCCACCATGTCCTTGTAGATGTCGCAGAGCGGAGAAAGGAAGATATCGGCATAGCCACCATCGTTGTCTAGCTCTGAGATAGGGCGATAGAACTGGTTTTGGCTGGTCATCGCCAAGGTGAAACCATGCACGAATGCTTCTCCCTTCTGCTTGTCACGCTGAGAAGAGTAACGCTTCAGACTGTCGGCGATGAACTCAAAGTATGCCTTGTAGTTGCCATGATATGCTAGTTGAGCCTCCAGCTTTCCCTTGTTGTAACTATCATAGGTCAAATCATTTTCCTTGTAGGTATCCAAGAGATAGGTATACATCTGGTCGCGCACCACCTCATTAGGGATAATGAACTTGGTGCTACCATCGTATGTGCCATCTATCGTTACCATGCCGAAATAGAAGAGCAGACTCAGGAAGTTGTCTGGGTCGTTGATGCGCTCGGCAGGGAAATTCTCCACGAGCTTACCTGTGACGAATCCTTGGGTTACCAACTGCTGGATGATGCTGGCATCATGAGTAAATTCCTTGTCATGACGGATAAGCATACGTACTTTGTCATAGTCGATGCGTACATTGCTCTCCACCATGGAGTCTGGTATGTCATAGTCATTACGGATGTACTTGTCAAGGAAGTTGAGAACCATCACGGAGTTATACATCGTCGTCTTTCCATATCTTTTGATGGCAAAGCAATAGTTATCATACCATGGCTTCATCACCTTGATAAGTTCATCCACGCTGTGATTGAACGGCAATACGTTGGAGTAGTAGCCCAGCATATCTCTTACTTCATCCTCTGTGAATCCAGTCATCTCATTGAATTCTGGTGCCAAAGAGTAATTGGTGCCGATATTGAATCCGCTTGTCAGGTCGTCCATAGTGACAGGGCTAACGCCTGTTACGAAGACACGTGCCAAGGTGTCGCCTGCAGCTCCCTTGATAGTATCAAAGAATTTTCTTAGATATCCTTCGCCATGGGTCTGTGTGCGGTATCTCTGCTCATGCTCCTTGTGTGCGAGAATCTGGTTGGTGAAGTGGTCGTACTCGTCAATGAAGAGATAAATCTTCTGACCAGATTTTTTGCTTTGGGTGCAAAGATAGTTTAATTGGTTGACGGCATCTTCCTGTTGGTTGAGGCCTTCCTTGGTACCTTCTGGTAAGAGATGCGAATATACATCCACGAAGTAATTAAACTGCGTCCTGCAATAATTGTCCATGCCATGCTTGTAGTCGTCTAATCCGCCTACAATAATGGCAAAGTTGAGATGGATGATGAGATAACTATTATGTTCGGGAGTTGGATTCTCACCAATATAAAGCTTGCCAAAAATTTCATCAAACTTGTCTTTCTTGTTGATGTCATAGTAATTTTCAAGCATGGAGAGGGTAAGGCTCTTGCCGAATCGGCGAGGGCGTATATAGAAGAAGTACATATTAGAGTCTTCTATTTCCTCGATGAAAGGAGTCTTATCTACATAGTAGCAATCCCTTTCAATCACATCCTCAAAATTCTGCATACCATAAGGTATTCGCTTGCGATAGATTCGCTTTTTTCTTTCTCTTACCATAGTTCTTTTCTTTTTGCAATGACTGAGTACAAAGTTACGAAATATTCTTGAAAGTCGATATGCTAGTGGCATTTATTTATGAAACTTTATCAAAGATAAGATGCCGGACAGCAACAGGTCGTCCTGATAGCAGCAGTTGCGATACATATTCTAGAAAGGAGTAGGATCCATATCGTTGCTGAGTTTGGTATAGTCGGCATACGCCCAAGCCGATGCCTGGTACCCCGCCAAAGATGACTCTTCCGAATGGCGGGTCGGCAAAGGTGGCTGTTTATGAAAACTATAATGATGTTATCGGTGCGAAAATACTAAATATACTTTAAACTTGCAAGAGAATAGATAAAAAAAACAAGTATCAATGAAAGAAGAAAGATTATCTCCCTAAAATTTGGCGTTTCTGATAGTTTTTCGTAACTTTGCAACCTATGAGATACCAGGAAGGTATCTTGTTTAAGAATATAAAAGAATTGTATGTTAGAAGTACGTGATAGATTAAACTTCGAGGATTATCTGGATTCACTCTTGAATAGCGTAGAGAGTGATGACTTGGAGTTTAAAAGTGCTGCCGGTGGATTTCCTGGTAGCTTTTGGGATACTTACTCAGCCTTCGCCAATAGTGAAGGAGGAGTTATCGTGCTTGGAGTTATAGAAAGAAAAGGTAAGTTCTATATAGATAATCTATCTGATGAACAGATAGAGAAATATACCAAGGACTTTTGGAATAATGTGAATAATCGAGCTACGGTTAGTTGCAACCTGTTAAAAACAGAAGATGTCGTGGTAGAAGATTACAAAGGTCACAAACTTATGTTATTCTTTATTCCTCGTGCATCTAGAGAACAGCGTCCTGTTTATAGAACGTCTCAACCCTATAATGGTACTTTTAAGCGCAATCATGAAGGTGATTATAAATGTACGGAGCGAGAAGTGCAGCGTATGTTTTCAGATGCGAATGTTTCTAATCCCGCTGATAGCCGCATTTTGAGAAATTATTCATTGAATGATTTAGATATGGAGTCTGTTGCTCAATATCGACAATTATTTAAGTTAGCAAAGCCAGACCATCCTTGGTCTGTTTTGTCTGATTTTGAGTTTCTTAAAAAGATAGGAGCTTATCGTACAGAACGTAGTACGAAGGAAGAGGGCTTTACGCTTGCAGGTGTGCTGATGTTTGGTAAGGAAGATGCAATTACAGATACAGAGTGCTGCCCTAATTTTTTTCCTGATTATCGGGAAAAACTTTTGGATAATCCTGAGATAAGATGGACAAATAGAATTTGCCCAGATGGAACTTGGGAAGCAAACTTGTTTCAGTTTTATCTGCGTGTCCTCCCTCGTTTGTGTGCAGTTTTGCCAAAGCCTTTCATTTTGAAGGACAATATTCGCCGAGATGAAACCCCAGCTCATATAGCTGTACGTGAGGCATTGGTAAATCTTTGTATCCATACCGATTATTCAGCAGATGCAACGATGGTGGTGCGTTTGTTTCCGAATAAAATGGTGTTTTCTAATCCTGGTACCTTGTTGGTTTCCAAGGCACAGTATTACGAGGAGAGTACAAGCGTTTGTCGCAATACGACTCTGCAAAAGATGTTTATGCAGATAGGTTCGGCAGAAAAAGCGGGAAGTGGTGTCGATAAGATTCTGGCAGGTTGGCGATTTGCGAATTGGCGGGCACCGATGTTGAGATTGTTAACTCAGCCTGATATTGTAGAGCTGACAATGATGATGGAGTCATTAATGGATGATGCTACGAAGGAAAGGCTTGCTCAGATATTTGGTCCAAAAATCACGACAATTGGGCAAAAACGTTTGTTGGCACTTAATGCGGCTTGCATTGATGGCTATGTTACTAATGAGAGCCTTAGAGTTGTGCTGGATATTCATAAAGCAGAGATCGCTGATTTGCTGAAAGATATGTGCCAAGATGGATTGTTGGTACAAGATGGGTATGGTAGAGGAACGAAATATTATCTTCCAAACGATGACTCTAATATAACAAGTAATATTGCAAGCTCAGACTCTAATATAACATGCTCTGGCTCAAATATACCAAGTAATATTGCAAGTTCTGGCTCTAAGGTTGCAAGTTTAAGCCCAAATATACCAAGTTCAGATTCAAATATACCAAGTAATATTGCAAGTTCTGGCTCTAAGGTTGCAAGCTTAAGTTCAAATATACCAAGTTCGAATATCAGCATTTCAAACATGGAATCTTTGAGGAAGAAAAAGAAATTATCTTTTGAAGAATTGAAGAAGCTTATATGTTTGGCTTGTTCGGATTGGCTGTCATTAGATGAATTGGCACTACAAGTTAATAGAAATAAGACTTATTTAAAGATTTATGTCATTCCACGGATGTTAGCCGACAAGAGTTTGGAAATGATGTTCCCTGGAGTTCCAAAGCATCCTAGGCAAAAATATAAAAGTACTGTAAAGAAATGAAGATAAAAATAAACCCAAAATACGAAGGGAATTCTGTAATCTCCCTCTGAAATTCTCGTAACTTCTTCTAAAATTCTTTGAATATCTCCGAAAATCTTGTAGAATTTTGAAGATTTCTACAAGATTTTCAGAGAATATGCAAGACGGGGTTAGCCGATGGCTTACTTTGTAAAAGCACTCTTTTGGTGTTGAGAAATTCAATTCAAGAAAAAGATAATGCAGAAAAAAGTCCTTTCATAAAGCTCTTCTTGTTGCTGATAAACAGAGAGTTAAGTGTGAAAGGAGTTTTTCTCTTATCCGGCTTCCTTTACAAGATAGAGATTGCTGTCCTTTTGATATTCATATAGATAATCGGTTAAATTCGTTTATTGAGTAATAGCACTGCAAAGATGTAACTATAAAGAGGCGTTTGCAATATTATTGGTGATAAATGTTGCAATAAATTTAGAGGGGAGAAGGAACGCTTGTCGGAGGGAGAAAGAGCCTATCGAAGAAGGATAAATGATACACTCTTTGTATCGGTTGACCCTAGTCATCCATATAGATGACCCGGGTCATCTATATGGATGACCGTAGTGGTCTATATGGATGACGGTAGTCATCCGATTGTAAGAAGGCATATTTCCTCCTTCTCTTCCACATCCTTTCTCCCTCTGGCAAACGTTCTTTCTCCCCTTCGTGTTAGTTCCATCGTTTACTGCTTATTGTTCCATCGTTTACTCTTGTTGCAAGTGATGTGAAGCGGCTTCGATAAAAATGCCTTCATACTTAAGTGTGTGAATGTCAGTATATTGCAGCTGCTGTGAAAGGAGAAATGATTTTGTAATGCAAATAAGATTTTCCATAGATATTCGATTACTTACGAGGAAATTTGCACAAAACGCAATGTTTTGAAAAATAAATGCAATATTTCTTTGTTATTTAGAAAAGAATAATGTACCTTTGTGGCATCATTTTAAGATAAATGATATGAAACAAAAAGACCTGAATAGAATAAAGCTGATGCTTGTGGAAAGGAAGCGTACAACTAAGTGACTTGCAGGAGAACTTCATAAAGATCCTGCTACCATATCAAAATGGTGTACGAACTCCCAAGAAAAGGTTTACAAAATTAATTAAGCGATGAAGACAACGCAAGAAATTAAAGATATGATGCTCTATGGAGAGCGCATCAACATAGAATACAAGGAGGCATCAAGCGATTTGCCAAAATCGCTATGGGAGACTTATTCTTCTTTCGCCAATACTATTGGTGGAACTATAGTTCTTGGCATAAAGGAACATAGGAACAAGTCAGTAGAAGATGGAAAGTTCGAGATAAGAGGTGTTGGTGATGCAGACAAGATGCTAAAAACATTTTGGGATACCATCAATAGCGACAAGGTGAGTCGCAACATACTTGTTGATGAAGATGTCGAGTGTGTGAATTATGAGGATAAAACGCTCCTTATAGTACATGTACCTCAGGCAAGTTATACTATGCGTCCGATATACATCAACAAAAATCTGATAGGTGGAACGTTTAAGCGCAATTATGAGGGAGACTATCATTGTACAGACGATGAAGTGAAATCTATGTTGCGTGATGCCAATGAAAATGGAAATGATGGTGTATTGATAGAGCATTACGACATGAACGACATCGATTTGCCCACATTGCATGCTTATCGTAATCGTTTTGAAGTGAGAAATGTCGATCATGCGTTTAACCAACTTGACGACAAGGATTTTCTTCGTAATATGGGTGGTTACACCACCGACCGTAGTATACGAAGGGAAGGACTCACTATGGCTGGATTACTGATGTTTGGCAAAGGGCTTTCTGTGCGTGACCGCTTTGACAACTTGCGCATGGATTATATAGACAAGACAAATTTGGTGGGCGATATCCGATGGAGTGATCGTTTGACTTATGATGGCATGTGGGAGAATAACCTGTACAACTTCTTTACACGTGTTGTACCCAAATTGACTGCCGATTTGAAACGTCCGTTCAGGCTGGAAGGTCTGGAACGCATAGATGACACGCCAGTGCATAAGGCCGTCAGAGAGGGTATGACCAATATGATTATTCATGCAGACCTGTGCATTACAGGAGTTCTGAAAGTTGAGAAATACGACAAAGAGTTTGTTTTCTCTAATCCTGGTTCTTTGAAACTCCCTATAGCGGACATTATGCGTGGCGGTAATTCAAAAGCTCGCAATCCCCGTATTCAGAATATGCTACGTATGATAGGTTATGGCGACAACATTGGTAGTGGTTATCCCACCATATTGAAAACTTGGAAGGAGCAGAATTGGCGTAAGCCAACTTTGCTTGACCGCACAGAATTGAGGCAGGTGGATCTCACATTGCCAATGATAAGCCTGCTGCCAAAAACAGTTTTGGAAGAAATGAAGCACTATTACGGAAGTGCTGCTTATGACTTATTGACAGCCAATGAGCAACAGATTCTAGCTTATGTTTGGAATGGTGACAGCATTAGCAACATTGAGCTGCAGCAATTACTTGGACTTAACTCCATCGAAGCTGGCAAGTTGCTACATCAGATGGTAAAGAAGGGATTAATGAACCAAAACAACAAGAACAGATGGACTACTTACACTATCCACAAAGAACAAGTGGCTAATGAGAGTATGGAAAAGAGTATGGAAAAGAGTGAGGAAAAGAGTATGGAAAAGAGTGAGGAAAAGAGTATGGAAAAGAGTGAGGAAAAG
>ERZ1034847.714-NODE-714-length-12581-cov-5.920166_pt1 | contig 12581 bp, 17 predicted proteins | sample MGYA00520633_ERZ1034847 | MGnify/ENA primary metagenome ERZ1034847 (study PRJEB33766, sample SAMN09781732) | gut metagenome | biome: gut microbiome | host: Homo sapiens | place: Madagascar | study: EMG produced TPA metagenomics assembly of the PRJNA485056 data set... | reverse complement strand
CATTAATATTAATTATTATATTAACACATGTATTAATACAAGAAATAGGGGGATTTTATGCAGATAATCGCAGTTGCGAATCAAAAGGGCGGAGTTGGAAAAACTACAACGTCAACAGTTCTTGCATCAGGGCTTTATTCAAAAGGACATAGGGTATTATTGTGCGATTTGGACCCACAGACCAATGCAAGTTTTATGACGGGTGTTGATGTGTTGAGTGTAGCGAATTTATATGATGTATTTAAGGATGAAAAGACGGTAAAGGAAACTATTGTCCCTGTTAGATTAGGTTTTGACTTATTGCCGGGTAGTTTGCTATTGGCAGCGGCTGACAGCGAATTTACACAGACAGGGCGTGAGTATATGCTCAAAGAGGCTCTGGATTCAATCAAAGAGCAGTATGATTATATTGTGATTGATACACCGCCAACGTTGGGAATACTGGTAACTAATGCCCTTACAGCAGCAAATAAGCTGATTATCCCGGTCGGGGCTGGGGATATATTCTCATTACAGGGATTAACACAGTTTTACGGTATTATCCAGAACGTACGAAAGTATTGTAACCATGAATTGCAGATAGCTGGTTTATTGATCACAAGATATAACAGCCGGTCAAATGTAAATCAGGCATTAAAGGGACAAGTTCGGCAGATAGCTGAACAGATGGAAACGAAAGTGTTTAAAGCTGCCATCAGAGAATCAGTGTCAGTCAAAGAAAGCCAGCTGCTTAAAGAAGATTTATTTGAACAGGCACCTCGTTCTAATGCGGCAAAAGATTACCAGGCATTTATTTGTGAGTTCCTGGAAGGTGAGGTGTAATAATGGCAAAGAAGAAAACAGATCTTGCATCAGCGGCACAGGAAGCTACAGCACATATGTTTAGTGGGTCTCAGAAGCAAGCTGAGAAGCCCAAACAGGAAGAGACTAAGAATACTGCACCTACTATTCCAGAAGCCACAGAACAGGCAAATACGACCTCACAGACAGCACCTAGACCGGCACAGAAACAACAGGGCAAGCGTAAGACGCACAAGGTATTCGGTGCATGGATAGATAAGGATACATTGAGCAAATGGAAGGCATACGCAGATACAAAGAATATAACCAGTGAGCAGCTAATGCTGTGTGCTATCAATCATTATATAGATTGTGAGTATCCAATAACACAGGACGAACAGGAAGCATATAAGGAGCATTTAAAGAGAGAACGAGAGCTTATTAATGAGAATGCAAGAGGTAAGAGAATGTAAGTATTAATACACATGTTAATCATCGTATTAATATCATGTATTAATACATTGGAGCTGTCCAGAGAAGAATGGTTACAGCTCCTTTTTTGTATCTGGAATAGATGCCCCTGGGGGTCTGTACAAACCCACTAGGCGGCCTAATGAGTGCCCTGAGGAAATTTTTAAAATAAAAAGCCTCTTTCTATACGAAATCCTGCATGCTCAAAAATTTTTAAAAAAACAAAAAGGCTTATAATTCATTGTGTAAAATGCCCCTATTTTCGATTTTAAATGTATCAGCGGTAAAATGTTCCAGTAAATCATTTAAAACGATTCTAGGACAAAATAACAAAGGAATAGAGGGGGAGTAGCGAAACGTGACGCCCCCTGTCTTGCATTGTGAGGACATATTGTACAGATATAAGTGTTACAAATTAATTATTGACACTAAAACAAGAAAGAATTATACTGGACTTATAAGAAAAAGGGAGGGCTGCAACATGGCAAGAGAAACCAACGCACAGTTAAAGAAAGAACTGGAAGAAGCTAGGGAAACCGTTAAAGATTTGATGCTTAAGCTGGCAGGAATGAATAAGAAAGCAAATACAGCCTATGAGCAGTCACCATTATACAAAGCAGACCAAAAGCAGATAGATACATTGAATAAAAAATGTGATCAGCTTCAGAAATCACTGGATGATGCGAAACTTACAATCAGACAGCTTGAAGTCAACATTGAAATCATGGGAGCGAATGCAGAAAAAAACGATAGCAACAAGGCTTTGTTAGAGTGTCAAATATTAAAAAAAGACAATGCGGAACTCCATAGCGAACGCAGAAGCTTAATATTTGAGAACAAGAAACTGAAAGAAGATAATGGAATCCTTAAACAGAAAGTCGAAGATCTGGAAAATAGCGTTAATGAATCTCACAAGAACACAATAGCTGTTGGTAAAACGATGGAGGAATCAAGTGAATTTTATCTGAAACAGATACAGGAGCTTCAGGAAGAAAATAGAAAACTCCGGAGCCAGACAGAACCGGTTCATAATGCCAGAGGTGCAGGAAGAAAGAAAAATGATGCTGCATGGATTAAAAAGTATGTTGAATTTTGCAGTCTTGTCAAAAATGGAAAAACTATGGCTGATATCATGGGAAAGATGCAGATCAGCAGGAGTACATACTTTAGATTTATGAGATCTTACAAAGAAGACCTTGAACTTGATACCGCAATTGATACAGCACAAGAAGAAATTAGAAAGAAAAATAAAGTATCAAAAAATAATAAATGATACCAATTAAAAGGTAAAAAAAAATATATTGATAATATACGGACGGACATTGACATGATCAATAAAAAGCCGTATATTATTTTTATAAAAAATAGGGAAAAACTTCATTGATAATATACGGACGGACTATAGGGTTTTGGAACAGGAGATACACTATATATGAATTATATAACAGAATGGCTGAATTTATACTTTGACGAGATAAAAAGTAAAGATTTTTATAGAATGATGTTTCCGGAAGGTTCCCTTGATTCTGAGGGAAAAATGACAAAAGGGAAATACTGCGGAATTATTGTAAGTATTACCCAGCAAAAAAGGAAAGACGGAAAACCATTAATAAAACGCTATACGGTAACTGATGAATTAAATGCAGTCGATGAAGTAACAAAGACAGATGATTTCTGTTTGATTAGTCCGTTATCTTATGCAGGTAAACAGAATACTGCTAAGAATGCTAGAGCCTTGTATGGGATTATTATAGACTTAGATCATATACGGATAAAGGGTGATACACCGCAAGGTCTTATTGATTACTGGGTTGGTCATGTTCAGAATGCAGAACGTTTACCAAAACCGACTGCAATTGTCAGCTCAGGAACAGGGGTGCATCTGTGTTATTTGTTAGAAAAGCCGATTCCATTATTTCCGAATACAGTTGAGCAACTGCAAAAGTTTAAGCACGAGCTTACACGATTGACTTGGAATGAGGGTATAGTGGATATTGAGGATGACAAAGATATTCAGTATGAGGGCATTTATCAAGGTTTCCGTATGGTAGGGACGATTACGAAGAATAGAGCCAGAACAAGGGCATTCCTGACAGGTGAAAAGGTTTCTATGGAGTACCTGAATCAGTTTGTAGGGAAAGAATACCAGGTGACAGAGTTTCGATATAAATCTGCATTAACATTGGATGAAGCTAAAGAGAAGTATCCAGAATGGTACGAAAGGAAGATTGTGAGACAGGAACCGCCCAGAGCATGGCATGTTTCAAGGAATTTATATGACTGGTGGAAGCGTAGAGTATACGCAGAGGCTCGTTTAGGTCATCGTTACCATTGTATGATGGTTTTAGTGGCTTTTGCGATGAAATGCAGTTTTTATGATGAGAAAAAGAATCCGGATCCGGTGACGTATGAAGAACTTGAACAGGACTGTAATTCCTTGTTAGATTTTTTTGAGACATTGACAACAGATGAGAATAATCACTTTACAACAGCGGATATGCTGGATGCATTAGAGATATATCAGCAAGGCTATATTAATTATCCGAGAGATGCTGCAGAATATCGTAGCGGTATTGAATTTCCTAAAAACAAGAGAAATGGAAGAAAACAAGCTGATCATATTAAATTGATGAATTTTATTAGGGATGAACTTAATAATAATAAAGACTGGAGAAATAAAGAGGGACGACCAAAGAAAGAAGATATTGTGAAGGAATGGTTAGCAAATCATCCAGGCGGAAGAAAAGCGGATTGTATAAGAGATTTAGGCATAGACAGAAAAACAGTTAGTAAATACTGGAAATAATAGTATCATAAATTAAAAAATAGGATTTAAGAAGTAGTTAGAGGCTATTAGAAGATTTAAGAAGCATTTAGCCTTGATAAAATGAATTAAAGGTGCTATAGTAAAGATACAAAAAGGGAAAGCCAGAAACGTACGGCCTACCCTAATAATTTAATAGCCGTTTTATTAACAGCCGTTCACTATTGCGAGTAGTGGGCGGCTATTTTCTTTTCTTGAAGATCGTGTAACACAATCCAACAAGAGCAACAATGAATGTACAAAATTGGAACAATTCCGAATATGTAACCATTGGCATCGCCCTCCTTTCTTGCGTCTGGAGGGTAGCCCCTCCGAAAAAGAGGGTAGGCCGCCTTATACGTTCTGACTTTCCGTAAATTTATTATATCATAAAAAAGAAAGAATAACAATGTTATTGTGGTGTCAAAAATTAAAAAATAATACTAATAACCTTATTCATCATAATGGATATGTAATTTGGTTAAAGCTAAAAACATAGGGGCATATTCGGAATCTACATCATGAAAAGCATGCATGCTTGGATGCGCATAGTTGAATCCGTTCTGTAAATAAAAATTTTCAGCAGTGGGAATTGCATGAAGAAAAATAGCTTTTGCGGCAATAGTAGAAGCGGTTAAGCTTTCAATTGTGCATATAATATCATGAAGTATCCATGCAGCTATTGGGCGTTCTTCACCGTCAATCACAAAAAAACAATCTTGATATTTTTCAGTAACGGCAAACATTTTAATTTCAATTGAAGGTATTCCACATTCTTGTTCATCAAATTCTTCGCCAGATTCGTCTAATTCTTCTTCAGGAATGCGCCATCTGTCAGTATAGGGAATAGCACCTGCACAGAGTGTGTAAAAAGCTACAATCTCTTTTTTTGAAGTTGTTTCACTTTTATCAAATACAAGAAAAGTTACGCCGTCTTTATTTTCAAGATATTCTTCCCACTCTTTATAAATAAATTCATTAAAATTTTTATAATCATCACCGGCATTAAAAGCATACAAATAATCCTGATGTTGAACGTTTGCTTGAACAACAACAGGATTAAATGTTTGAATATATTTTCTTGTTTTCGTCAGGTTATCTTGAATTTTCATGTTTGAACAAGCGTCTAGCTATTTCGCATGTTTTTCGTTGTTCTTTTGTAATAACTCCAGCATTAAATCTTTTAACGAAATCAGCAGACTCTTCAGGTGAAATTCGTACCATTTTATTAACTGGTTTTGCTAATACAGCCATGACGTTCGCCTCCTTTTCTTTCTTTACTATAGTATACGCTTTGCAATATTTATAATCAAGAAAAAACAGGAAGGTGTAAAAAATAATTTGAATCATTCGTAAAATTGCTAGGAACAATTTTATTTTTTATGCGTGAGTAAAAATAACATATTATAACTGAAAACATATTTTGAAGACGAGGAGAAGTGAAAGCTAATGGTTATTCTTTGCCGGTTCATCCGGATAGAGAATAACCAGTTAGCGTGAAAATTATCAACTTTTAAGTGGTTTTTGATAAGTTTTATAGTACCAGAAATTAATTTTGGAATTAGAAAATAACCACTTACAGGGATAGCAGATAAGCTATTATGCATTGCTCCGGAAGGAGTGGAGGGCTGGCCTCCGTCTGACAGTGCAGAACCATTGACAAAGCCAAGTCATTAAAAAGGCAGGATAACAGACAGTTAAACAAGAAATCCGAAGTCAGAAGCGGTATATAAAGGAGTCACTAAAATGATGACCGGTTAAGTGGAGAGGGAACAAAAATGGGGAAATACAGAAGCATACAAAGTACATTAATAGAAGATGCATTAAAGGGAATCACAGACAATCAGACGGTAACAGCATATAAGAAAGATTGTAAACTATTTGCTGCGTACTGTAAGGTACAGGGCGTGAAACGTCCCGATCAGCTGCAGGGGAAAGAAAAGGAACTACTGCAGGGATATGAGAAAAATCTTGAATCATCTGGATATAGTCCAGCAACTATACATAGGAGATTGGCGGCACCATGCAAAGCTACAGGAATCAATATGAATGAGATTGAGAAGCCGAAGCGGACAGCCGGTAAGATTGTAAGAAGTAGGAACCAGGAGGCAAACAAACAAGGGAAAATTGAAGCTACAGAAGCACGCTATAACCGCCTTATCTGCTTGCAAAAGGCTGTAGGAATCCGCAGGGCAGAATTATCCAGATTGGCAGGAACAGACCTAACAGAGGATGAATCTGGCTATCTGTGTGTGAATGTATCCAGAGGAAAAGGCGGCAAACGACAGCTGCAGCGTATACTTCCGGAAGATGAGAAAAGTGTTATAGAGATATTCCGGGGTGTGAATCCTGATCAGAAACTATTTTCTTCAGATGAGATGAATAATAAAATAGATCTCCATGGTATCCGAAGGGAACAGGCCCAGAGAGCGTATAAATATTATTGTAACCGTCTGAAGAATGAGCCAGGATACAAATACCAATGCAGAAAAGAGCTTGCGGCCAGATACAAGGAGTTTCACGAGCCGGGAGCATCTAACAAAAGGTTTTTACATGACATTATGAATGAAGAACCATACAAGTTAAGGGGAGAGAACCGGCAGAAAGCTATTGAACAGGGCAAAGAGACGGAGTATAACCGGCTTGCACTAATGATGGTGTCGGTGTTTCATTTGTCGCATTGGCGCCTGGATGTAACTGTTACAAATTACTTGATATAATTGTATTAATACGGAGGTTAATATATATGTTAATATGATGGTTAATACAAAAAACAGTCCCGTAAATTAAAATACGAGACTGCTAATATTATTGATCATCATGTTCTTCTTTATAAATCTGCTTAATAGTGTAAAACCATTGTTCAATTTGTTTTAATGCCACTGATTCAAGAAATACGTTTGACAGCCCAAAAGATATGTGATCTTCCGGCTTGTCTGGGCTACTAGCAAGATGCATGATATATTCTTGAGGGATAGAAAGGTTTATATCATGTTGTTTAAGTAAATCATCTAGGGATTCATTATTTAATTTAGAAAAATCACTATCAGAATAAATGAACTTGTTCGATGAAGAATCATATTGAACTGGTACGCAATATTTAGTTTCTAAAAAATTACGAAATGCGTTAGCAACATTTACAAGCATGGAATGTTTAAACATAACATTAATAGTATCTACAACGGATAATGTTTCTTTACTATTGTTTGAATAAGTATCTTGCATTTTTTTCTCAAGATCTGATTCTTTAACTGCCATTTCTAAGACCTCTATACTTTCATCATTTAATCCGGTTTTTTTTCTTATATATTCATTGTCGACAGATGTACATTCTGAACGATTCAATAAAAAATCTACAGACACACCGAAAAAATCAGCAAGAGAAACTAATGTGTCTATACGTGGTACAGCTCTGCCTTGTTCCCAATTCCGTACGGTCTCTATTGTGATAGATGAACCCGTTGCCTTCTCATATTCAGCGCAAAATGATTGTTGCGTTAATTTCTTTGTTTTTCTTGCTTTTTTTAATCCAACACTAAAATTATATAACATTATGCGTATCACCTCGAAATAATAACGAAAAAAATAAATTAACTGTGTATTATATTATACAGTATATCATGCTATGCTTAATTCATCAACAAAAATTGCCGAGAAGAAAGGAGTTTTTAGGAATGAAGAACATAGATATCAGATTAGCAATCACAAATAAACGTCTGAGGAATTACGAGGTTGCTGCAGCCTGTGGAGTAAGTGAGTTTACATTTTCAAGATGGTTGAGGGAAGAACTACCACAGGAGAAGAAAAAACATATTTTGAACGTGATCGAGAGCCTGTAATGTCTTTTTCTGACATCTTCCGCCAAATCTAACATATTAAGGACGGTGATAATGAAAGGAGATGAGAATTTGAGCTTGATTAAAGACGTAAACGACATGCTGAGAATGCCGGACGTTGCAATGTATTTAGGGTTTCATCCAGACTCAAAAGGTTTTATTAAATCACCATTTCAGGGCGAAAAGACTGCCAGCTGCAAGCTTTATAAAGAATTGGGGCGTGGTTATTATGATTTTTCTGCAGGCGAGGGCGGCGATTGTGTCCGATTTGTGGCACGTACGCAAGGATTAAATAGCTGGGAAGCTTGTAGGTTGCTGGTTGAAGCGTTTTCACTTCCTGTGGACATGAAAAGCACACATCTGACAAGGAAAAGAGTACAGCAGCTTAAACAGCAGCGTGAAGCTGATCAAAAAAGAAAAGCTGTCGATCAAAAGAAGTGGGTCGCAGAAATGGACAGCTTAAAAACTGTCATTGCTACTTGCGAGGATGTTTTGACAAATCCGCATATCGAGCCGATGAGTGACTTGTGGTGTTCTGCAGTCGAACAGCGGAATAAATCAATCATCCGGGCAAATGAAATGGTTGGCGTTGAGACAACGCCGGAAGATCTGAAACTTCCGAGAAGAGAAAGGCAGGTGGGTTGATGCGTGACAGTCACAACAGAAAACGGAACAATTAAAAAAATAGAAGAACCAATAAAATTAGCATTTATATCTGGGGCAGAGCTTGCAGAAAAAGAAATGCAACCGCCTGTATTCGTGGTTGAAGGTTTAGTACCGCAGGGGCTTGATTTGCTTGTAGCACCGTCTAAGGCCGGTAAAAGTTGGATGGCATTAGATATGAGTGTATCTATAGCGACTGGAACAACATTTTTAGGAAAAAAAACGAATCCAGGAACAGTACTTTATTTAGCATACGAAGACAGCCTGTTCAGACTGAAAGACCGACAAACAAAGATATTGAACGGCAGAGAAGCACCGAAAAATCTGTATCTTACAACAGCAGATACAGCTGCAGACTTAGATCATGGCTTGATTCAGCAATTACAGGATTTTGTTGATCAGAAACCGGACACAAAAATGATTGTTATAGATGTTTTTCAGCGTGCCAGGTCATTAAGTAACAGCAGAAATGCATATGCAAAAGATTATGCTGATACTTCAAAATTAAAGAAATTTGCCGATGCAAATAATCTGGTGATGCTGCTCATTCATCACACATCAAAAAGAACAGATGACAATGATCCATTTGCGGCAGTAAACGGCACAACGGGAATCATGGGTTGTTCAGATGCAATATTTATGTTGACTAGAACGGACAAAGAAACGGGGCTTGCAACTCTGAATGTTACAGGACGAGACATACCAGAAAATGACTACAAATTAAAATTTGACAAAAATACGTTCAGATGGAAGATGGAGGGCAGTACTGAGGAAGTACAGGAGCGAACAGCAACGGAACTTTATGAAAAAAATCCTGTAATCCGAACAATTAGGAAGCTGTTACAAAATTCTTTAGACAAAACGTGGACAGGAACAGCAACTGATATTCTTTCAGCGGCTGCACAGTACGGTACTCCAATAAGAGTAACAGCACAGCAGTTAGGAAAGAAAATCGAATCGCTGCAGGACGAGCTTCGAAGTCGTGACTTGATCGAGTATAACACAATACAAAATGGTACAGGAAGCAAGAAGCACAGGTTTTCGTATGTTTCCAGCCCTTTTGAATGAATGTAAACCATTGATGACGTTGATTACCATTGACAGCCGTTGATTTCTTGAAGTTATACGCATTTATGTATTCAATCCATTGATTATATTTATAAGTATTTATAAGTATTTATACATCAACGGTTATAAACGGTTATCAATACTTTCAACGGATACAGACCTAACAAAAGAAAGTGACTATTGTTTTTCTTTGTCAGGTCATCACAGCTTAAAGGAGAGACAGAATGAAATTATTTAAAGAAAGTACATATTGGAGCATCTGGGGCGACTGCTGCAACTTACATAAAGCATTCTACGGAATCAAAGAAGAGGATGCAGCATCATGGGAGAAAGCTGTTGGAGCTGCTACTGAAATCCAGAAGAAGTACAAGCAGACACCAGAGGCGAAATTTGCGGAATCCTTAACATTGTTAGTTGTTTCGGAACTTGAAAATAGAACAAAATCACGGAAAGGAGGCGTATCAGATGCCACGAAAAAACAGGAATCCGGGACAGGCACAGGCAACACACCGGCTTGACAGATTCTCGAAATGGGCGGAAAAAATCATTGCTGAGAACGGGAGAAAGCCGCTCGTAAATCCAAACTTAACGTCCGAAAAGGCATTTTTACGTGAAAAGGAGGTGTAATTGATGCCAAAAAACAACTATCCGAATGTTGCAGCAAATGATCTTCCAACGGAATTTGTAAGCGATTCCATAGACAGCCTGCAGGCACTGGCAGCAATGGGGAAAATCACAGGTGATGCAAGCCAGGATGCGGAATTCGAGGAACGCATAGCGAAAATTATTGATTTTTGCAAAGAGCGTGGTCTTCGTCCGGGAGTTGAAACCGTTTGCGCAGGGCTTGGAATTACCAGGACGACGCTGTGGGACTGGGAAAAGAACTCATATGGAAATATTTCAGAACGTAGGCAAACCGCAGTTAAACAGCTTAAACAGTTGATTTTTGCTTTTTTGGAACAGTCTGGAATGAGTGGGAAAATCCCTCCTGTTTCGTACATCTGGCTGAGTAAAAACTGGATGAAATATACTGACAATTTGCCAGTTGAAGCAGAAGAAAATAATGTAAAGCCAACACAAAGCCGTGCCGAGATCGCAGCCAGATATGCACATGTGCTGGATGAGCCAGAGATGGAACGGTTCGGGGGTATGGTGCGCCACAGATTGGAGCTGTTGTAAAAGAAGTTGCTTATGATAAGGAAACAAGAGAAAGAATAGAAGCAATGAAGAGAGGAGAATAAACATGAGTATAAAAGTAATGATGCACATGCCATATACAGAGCACAGAGATTTTGTTGCATTATCTGCGGACCTGTCAGAACTTCCATATGATTGCGGAGATGGAAGCACCTGTATTATGAGTGATACAGCTCAAGAGTACATTTTTCATAAATCAGAGAATGAATGGAGAGAAGAGACACGACCTATTCCAGAGTTGGCATATCGAGGAGAAGTTAAAAAAATTGAACAGTGTTACCTTGATCCGGCTTATGGTGATATGCAGCTTATCAGAGAATCGCCAACAAGTGTGTTTGTGGTTTACTGGAATGGAATATGCTGGAAAGAATTAAAAAGAGAAGAGAAGGAGATTGGATAATGGGAAGATTTGATGGATACAAAAGTATTTTAAAAGGATTTAGCGAGGAACTTGAAAAATTAACACGGATGCGAAATGATGAGATTGCAAGTGCAAAAAGTCGCTTTAATAAATCGGCACTTCCAGAAGAACTTAAAAGCATTAATGCAGAATATGACGGACTTATTAAGGCAGTAAGAAGCAAGTACGCAAGTAAATTAAAAACTGAAACGATGAGTCTGCGCCACAAAAATATGGACAAGTTTATTCCAAATCATATTGACGATACGTTTTTAACAGAACTTAATCTTGTTTCTGCTGCCAATATACCATTGACGCAATCAGAGATTGAAGCATATTGCGAAAAAGCATTGAAGAGCCGTTCTGATTTTTGCGTCAGAAAAGTTATTGCAATGGCAAAAGACAGCGGTTTTCGCTTGAATGTTCCGAGTGAGCAAGCCGCAAACGGTGTGATAGATCAGACAGATAGCAGATTAAGGCAGGTTATCGAACAGTATGACGGCAACCCTCAGTTTGGGTATAGTGGAGGTCGTCGTGATTTATCTATCACCATGGACGCAAAGGGAGGATTTTTAGACCGAAAAGAAAAAGATTATGAAGAAAAAATGGTGGAAGATATCAGCATTTCCACAATATCACAAGCAGATTATAACAGCCAGAAGCAGAAAGAAGCGGAAGAAAAAGAAATTGAAATCGTAGAAACTGGTCATATTGGAGTAAGTGTAAAGCCAGACAGCTCAAATTCACCAGCTGCACAATATGCAAAAGGACTTTCACAGAAGATGGCGGCATGCAATGAATGAGACATATCTCAACTATTTAAAGGTGGAATTTTGCCGGTATTATGAGTTGAGTCCTGAATACATCGAAAAAGTTTGGCGCGAAGCAGAAGAGCCGGGACAAGATGACCTGAGTACTTACTGGCGAGCGTATAGAAGACTAAAACAAGAAACACGGAATAAATAAAAAATACAGACCCCGTTGATACTGTCATGCGTGCCAGTGCCACCGGGGTTCTGTTTATAGAAAGGTGATCGTTTTATCTGTATTTATGAAAGGCAACAAAAAAGCCACTGTACAAAACAGTAGCTCTAATGTCCTAGCGTTGACCTATGCCTTAAGTCTACACCAGCGTAGCTCAAATTACTTGCTTTAGTATAACATATAAAGTGTATGTATTTCAAGTATTAATACACGTATTAACATAAATATTAACCATCATATTAATACGAACTATATTCTTTTGTTAGGACAAGAGTACATTGCCTACGCTTGATAAATAGTATAAAATAAACGTATATAAAAATAGTATCAAAAGTTGTTGCTTTTGGTACCCTAAAGTGGTATATTATTAGTATAAAAT